>Ga0155637_163_pt1 | contig 40037 bp, 46 predicted proteins | sample RifCSPhighO2_12_FD_107294 | JGI IMG/M metagenome (GOLD analysis project Ga0155637, IMG submission 107294) | candidate division TM6 bacterium RIFCSPHIGHO2_12_FULL_32_22
TTATCATTGAAAATGCTTCTATCATAGAAACTCTATTTTCAACAACTTCAAGAAGTTTCTGATTTGGCAATACTATCATTGTATCAACATTCTTGCGTAATTCAGATATTGCATCAAGAGCAATTTTAGATCTTCTATTGCCTTCAAAAATAAACGGCTTTGTAACAACTGCAACTGTTAGAATTCCTGCTTCTCGTAATGCCTTTGCAATTACATGCGTAGCACCAGAACCTGTTCCGCCACCCATTCCTGCCGCAAGAAAAACTATATCAGAATCACCTACAGCTTCTAAAACTTTTTCTATATCTTCTTCTGCAGCACGTCTTCCCACTTCTGGGTTTGCACCTGCTCCAAGACCTTTTGTTAATTTTACACCAAGCTGAATTTTGTGAGCAGCTTTTGAAAGACCCAATGCTTGCGCATCTGTGTTTGCTACAATAAATTCTACATCTTTAAAATCAGATTCTATCATGCTGTTAACAGTATTTCCGCCTGCGCCGCCTACGCCGATTACTTTAATTGTGGCCATGCAATTTTTTTGCTCTACTTCAAATTCTATCATTACCATTCCCCTAAAAAAAATCTGAGATCCATGATTTCATACGATCAAAAACTTTATAAAGCATTGGATTATTAGAATTTACTATTGAGTCATTTTTTTGTTTTTTAAATGCATGCAATAGCAACCCGTAACTTGTTGCATATATTGGACTATTTAGAGATTCTGGAATTATACAATTTGTCTGTGGTGCACCAACACGCACAGGCATCTTAAAAATTGTATGTGCCAATTTATCTAATCCAACTAACAATGAACCGCCCCCTGTTAAAACTAAACCGGTTGAAATCATATGTCTCAAATTATGTTTTTCAATTTCCGACTGAATTATAGATAACAATTCTACTGCTCGAAGTTCAATAATATTTGAAAGCTCTGACTGTTTTGCCTTTTTGTGATCAATTCCATCAGCTAATTCTATTTCAAATTCAAGATCATTTTCTATCAACTTAGAATCAGCAACACCAAATATTTGCTTAACACGCTCTGCATCTTTTATTGTAGATTGCAATCCTATAGCTATATCATTTGTAAAATGGTTGCCCGCTATCGGCACAACCAGAGTATGACGAATGCTGCCACCTTGAAATAGAGCAAAATCTGAAGTGCCACCACCGATATCTAAAATCGTAACGCCAAGCTCTCTTTCATCTTCACTTAAAACTGCTTCCGCTGAAGCTAATTGTTCAAGAACAATGTCACGAACCTGAACGCCTGCAGTGTGACAACATTGAATTATATTTTGTGCCGATGCAACTGAACCAGTTATTATATGAACTTGTGCTTCAAGACGAACGCCATGCATGCCCATTGGATCTTTAATTTTATCTTGTGAATCTATTTTAAAAAATTGTGGCAGTACATGTAAAATCTGATTACCTTCTGGAATTTGCATCGCCTTTGCAGCAACTAAAACTGATGCGATATCTGTACTCGAAACTCTATTATTCCTTTTTACAGGAACTGCGCCATGTGAATTAAATGCAGTTATGTGGCTTCCTGAAATTCCAACTACAGCTGATTCAATTGAATAATCTGAAACCAGCTCCGCCTCTTTTACTGCGGATCGTATCGACTGCACTGTTTTATTTATATCAGTTACTATTCCCTTTTTTAGACCGTGTGACGGAGAACGTCCCATTCCAAGAACTTCAATTTCATCACCAATCTTTCTTGCAACTAATACGCATATCTTTGTGGTACCAATATCTATCGCGGTAATTATATTATCTTTAAATACTTTAGCCATCCCCAATCCCCTCTATATCTGAAAAATAACAATCTGATCTTTAAAACGTAGATCAGCAACAAATTTATTATTAGATTTCTTCCAAAGCTGCTCATATGGTTCGACAGGCTCACCATGAGCGGCCGCTCGCCCTGAGCTTGTCGAAGGGTGCGAGCCAAGTTTAGAAACATATCTATTCTTTTTCAAAGAATTTAACTTTTCTTCCAATATTTTATTAGCAATTTTTATCAATTGTTTAGTTGGCACAAAATCTAAACTAGTTAAAATATTTATTTTTGGATTTTCTTTGAATTTAAACCAAATTCTATTTCGCTCTTCTATCTCAACGGAATATTTTTCAAAAGTTTTGTAAGTAAATTTTGTTAAAAAATTAGCCAATTCGTTATTAAGTTCATATTTAGAAATAATAACCGGCAATTCTTTAAGATAACCTTCAGTAAAAAAGCCTATTTCTACAATTTTATTATTATCTGTAATTACAAATTTATTATTAACATTTAAAATTGGAGATCCTGATTCTAGAAAAACCCTAATTTTATCAAGATGCTTTCTAAAAGTTATATTTTTTACAGGACTAAATTTTTCTACACAGTTTTTTGCCAGATCATCTAATAGTAGATTTTTATGATCTTTAAAAAAATCTTCTATATATTTAGAACTTTCTCTTGAAATAGAACTATCTAGTAGAAACTCAAAATTATTATTTGAACGCAATGCATAATAATTCTGTCTAATTATAAAAACTAGAATTAGACAAATTAGAAAATGAAGAGTAGGTTTTGCTAAAAACAATATTCTCATGCGTTCCCCTAGAAAATCATCTTGAAAATATATTTTTTTAGCACTATTAGTCAATAATTTGCTGATTTCATGATAAAGAGTATGTTGAGGTGAGGGTTCGACTCGTCTAATTCTCGCTGTCCATGACCGGGAGAACAATGTGTGAAAAAATATATATTTCTGATTTTGGTAATAAATTATTCTCTATTTAGCGTATCAAGTAAAAGCTTTCTGAAATTTGATCCTATACAAACTTCAGTTTTTATAGATCCAACAAACTTGTTATGCAAATCAAATTTTTTTATAGAATTTTTGCCTTTTTATATTCAAAATACCAATAAGTCTGAAATTTCAGAATATTTTTTGCCTTTTAATTGCAGTCTTTTAACAACAGAAGATAATGCGCCTAATGCGTCATCAAGAGATGTTACAGCCATACAGCTAAATATTAATCATGCTAATAACAGTTTTGAAAGCGTTACAAATTTCTGCCCTAAATATCAGAATGTCGGCTTTCTAATTCATATAAATTCATTTTTTAAATGTAAATATTGGATAGATCTAATTTTGCCGGTCTCACAGGTAAAAAATAATATGAATTTAAATGAAACTATTTTAGATTTGGGCGGCGATACTGTTACAACTTTTGTAAGCGATGTAACTGAAGCTTTTAAACAATCTAGCTGGAATTATGGAAAAATTGATGGTGCTCGCTGTAAAAAGGGATTAAACGATATCGATTTTAAATTTGGTACAACATTTTGTAAATCTATTTCGCAATCGGCTCGCACCCTTCGACAAGCTCAGGGCGAGCGGCCGCTCATGGTGAGCTCGTCGAACCATATGAGCGGGTATCGAGAGATGTCCATCTTCCCTTTCATCGGCTGCATAATACCAACGGGAAACAAGACAATTTCAGAGTATCTCTTTGAACCGATAGTTGGTAACACAAAACATTTTGCACTTCAAGGTGGAATAATAAATTTCTTGGAATTAGCGCCCTGCATAACATTCTACTTTGATTTAAACTTAATGCACCAATTTAAAAATAGCCAAACAAGAATGCTTGATCTAATAGATAAAAGATGGAGCAGATACATGATAGTTTATGAAAGCCCAGAAGCTGCATTAATAGCTTTTAATCATGCCGGGCAACCACAAAATGGTGATAAAGGCTCCCCTGGAATAAATTCATTTACGCAAGAAGTTTATGTTTCGCCTGGCTTTGCATTTCAGTCTACTGGCAGATTATGGTTTATAAAAAATTGTATAAAAAATGAGTTTGGGCTTTCTGTTTATTTTAGAGAATCTGAAAAACTCTATTTAAAATGTAGAGAAAAATTTGGAAATATTGCATTAGTTGGAACAGCCGGTTCTGGAACTACAACCGATGCTAGAACGATAAATTATAATTATCTTGGCACAACTACAGGTAATTCAGAAGATGACAAAATTATGGATGGAGAATATGCATCACTCAGCACATCAGAATTCAATCTAGATTCTGGCGCAGCACCATGCGCACTTTCATTAACATTTTTTTATAAATTTCAATATCTATACAAAAATTATAAATTTAATTTAGCAACTTCATACAAATATTCTAGATCTAATGCATCACCAAATCTATTTGCATTCTGGGGAGGCTTAACTTATGAATTTTAAATTTATATTTATAGTATTTCTAACGCTAAATGCTCATGATTTAGAAATAAAACAAAAACTAAAGATTGCATTTGATAGTAATGACAAAGCTGCTGCATTAGAAGTTTTAAAGGATATCCAAAAAAGTGGCAACCGATCATTGTTAGATCTATTTTCTACAATGTATTTTAATAAATGGGGCTCAACCTTAACTGATTTGGCAATTGCACATATTGAATATCAAACATACAATCTTGATTTATCTCAGAAAATTAGCGAGCTAAATGAACAAGTAGAAAGCCTTATTGCATTAGCAAAAAGCGCAGGATTAATCGAATGACTTTACAGAATTTGGGATGAATTGCTAGATTCATACTTCGATACAATTTTTCTAGCGAAAAATCACTCAGTATGACAGTGACCGGCGTAGCTCATTTGAGCGAAGCATGATTCGAGCCGTTCATCTCGAGTGATTCCGGAGGAATCGTATCGAGAGATGGTCTATTAGGGGAAAAAAATGAAAAGATTAATATTTCTATTGCCAGCTTCACTTTTAGCAAACGTACCACAAGGTTATGATTCGACAAATGACTTAAGAGCATTATCAACAATTTCAAGCAATATTTCAGTTATACAAACAGCTTTAAACAAAGCTATCGCTAAACTTCAAGATTGTGATAAAGCGAATCAAGCCAATATTAAGGAAATTGGAAAAACTTCTGATGCCATAGCTGCTGCAGCTAAATCTTTTGATGATGTTGTAAAATTAGCAAATCAAGCTTCTGATCTTGTTGACGATATGACAAAAAGAAGCGCCTAAATAATAGAATTCTTAGTTGCAATATTAAACAAGAAAATTCCTGCTGCAACTGATGCATTATAAGAAATATCAGTTTTAATTTGAGGTAATTTAACTTTTGTTCCAAGAGATAGAATATCTTTTGACACACCAACACCTTCACTGCCAATTACAATACATAGCGGCAAACTAAATGCGACTTCTACCATATTTTCAGCTTTTTCTAAAGTTGAAATATAGATGCTATATCCACTTTTTTGTAGTTGCAACAATGCATGCTTAGCGGTTGGCGCAACCATTATTTCTAAATATTCAGATAAACCAGCAGACGATTTAATTGCCGTTGCAGTTATAGGCGCGCTGTTTTTGGATGTTATTATGACACCCTGAACTCCTGTGCAATATGCAGATCTCAAAATTGCACCCAAATTACGAGGATCTTGAATACCATCTAACAAAAGTAGAAATTTTTGCTTTTCTGGATCAAAGTCTTTTTTTCTAAAGATAAATGGATGAACATATGCAAAGACATTTTGATGGTCATCTGTGCCAGCCAATTTTGTAATTACAGATTTGTCTACAAACTGAATATTTGCATAGTTTGGAAGCAGCTGCTTAATTTTGTCCCAATTTTTTGGTGTATGGGTAGTTGTATAAATAGAATGAATCTTTCTCTTTTTTGCCGTTAAGAGCTCTATTATTGGATTTATACCGAAGATTATATCTAGATTTTTTTCTTTAGCCATTAGCCAACAGGACCCTATTGAAAGTTTATAAACGTATGGTAATATTATACCAATTTTATTGGAAATAATAAAATACCGAAGAGAAAATTCAGTCATGGTGAGCGAGCACAACTTTGTGCGAGTCGAATCCATTGAATGCGCAAGGGGTTATTATGATCAAAAAAACCATTCTATTATCAGGCTTACTGCTTTCAAGCGCCTCAAAGAGCGAAAGCATCTTTGAAGAGTTTGAAAAACTGAGCCAAAAAATGCGTGAAGCTTTTGATTCTGAATTTGAAAAATTCAGCACCAAAACAGGCCGCGCACAAGCTATTTTCAAAATATCAGAAGATCCGGATTATGTGACCGTAATATTAAAAGTTGATAATCCTGATCAAGATGGTATAAAAATCGACGCCAAAAAGAACAAACTCAAAGGCTCGTTAAAAACAACTGATGGCGGCGAAATCAGATTTGAAGTGATTGATGGCAAAGCATTTTCAATTGCCACCCAACTAAAATCTGAAAAAGAGAGTGAAAAAACATTCCAATCTTCAAACAACTACTCTACTTTACCCTCAAAAGTTGCTAACCTAGAAGAGACAAAAGTTGAATTGAAAGATGATGTTTTAACACTTAAATTTCCAAAGGCTGATGAAGGCTGGAAGAAAATAGAAGTGAAATAGTTTGCCCGCTCATGTCCTTCGACTAGCTCAGGATGAGCGGCAAGAAAGATGAGATAGCGCTCGTCCTGCCCGGCGAAGCCTCGGCGAAGACTGGAATTTATTGAAGGATACGAGCGCAGCTAAATTTATGCAAATACAAGATAACAAAGCGACAAAAATAATCACAAATTCATATTCCAGCTGGATAGAGCTTAATAAAAAACAGTTCTTCAATAATATATCTCTAATAAAAAATTTAATTGGCCCAAATAAAATTCTAAGCCTGGTTGCAAAGGCAAATGCATACGGCCATGGTCTTTTACAAATCGCAAAAATGGCTGAAGAAAATTTAGATATCGATTATATTGTTGTATTTAAGCTATCTGAAGCAACTTTTTTAAGAAAAAATAGAATAAAAAAAAATATCTTAGTTCTAGGATTAATAGACGAAGATTTAAAACAGGCAATAAAAAATAATATTGAATTAACAGTTTTTGATTTAGAAACAGCAAATCAACTAAATTTGTGCGCCAAAAAATTAAATATAAAAGCCAATATTCATATAAAAATTGATACAGGCCTTTCCAGACTAGGATTTTTGTATGATGATATTAAATCTATAAAAAAAATAGCGCAATTAAGCAATTTAACCATAAAGGGAATATATTCCCATTTCAGTGAATCTGATATAGAAAATGATGAATTTACTAGATTGCAAATTAGTAGATTCTCAGATTTATTAGAGAAACTAAAAAAAGAAAATATTAATATTCCAATAAAACATATAGAGAATTCATCAGCAGTAATTAGATTTCAGAGCAATTTTCAAGAATTTAATTTAATTAGAGTTGGTGGCGCTGCATATGGAATTAAAAAAGAATTTATAGCGCAAAATTTTAAAGTAGATCTAAAGCCAATATTTAGCTGGAAATCAAGAATAATTTCTATAAAAGAGATTCCTGCTGAAAGTTATGTAAGTTATGCTCGCACTTTTAAGACAACGCAGAAATTAAAAGTTGGAGTTATCCCAGTTGGATATTGTGACGGTTATGATAGAAGATTTTCTAATAACGCATTTGTCTTAGTTAATGGAAAAAAAGCAAACGTTTTAGGAAGAGTCTGCATGAATATGATAATTGTTGATCTATCAGATATTCAAGTAAATATTGCAGATCCTGTTACACTTTTTGGCGAAAATCCAGAATTAAATCCAGAAGTTCTTTCTAAGAAATTAGATACTATTAATTATGAACTTTTGACACGAATTAATAGTCAGATTCCAAGAATTATTGTTTAATTAAAATTAAAAAAATAATTGGTAAATAAGCATGTTTATTATTGAAGGAAATATTGGAGCTGGCAAAAGTAGTCTTTTAAAAGTTATAAAAGAAAGACTGCCCCATTTAGAAGTTGTTTTTGAACCAGTAAATCAATGGCATAGTGGCAAAAACGGCCAGTCTCTATTAACAGATTTTTATGAAAATCCAGAGCGTTGGGCATACACATTAGAAACATTTGCGATGGTCTGTCGCGTAAAAGAATATATAAAAGAATCCTCTGAAGAAAAAATAACAAAAATTATGGAGCGTTCAATATTTTCGGGCCATTATTGCTTTGCAAAAAATGATTATATAAATGGCTTTATGAATGATATTGAATGGGAAACCTATCAAGCTTGGTTCTCATTTTTAACAAGCAACAAAGTCAGAATTCCTGATGGTTTTATATATCTACAAGTTGACCCAAAAATTGCATTAGAAAGAATTCAGCATAGAAATAGATCTGGTGAAAATAATATTTCACTTAAATATCTAGAAGATATAGAAAAAAGACATAATGAATTTTTAATAGAAAAATCTGGATTAATAAAACAGATAGAAGATGTCCCAGTTTTAGCTTTAGATTGTAATTATGATTTTGAAAAAGATAAACAATATCTAGAAAAAATTATTTATGAAATTTCAGAGTTTACTGGAACTTCAAAAAAATTACCTCAAAAAGAGAAGCCCAAGTGGCATTAATGAAAATAGGCAACCGCAGACTTCGCCGCAGCAAATAGGCGAATAAGCCTCATTATCATCAAAGCAACAAAAGCAGCGACAGGGTCTTGCTGGATGACATCTAGATTTATATCTAGACAATAATTTAGTTGCAGGCTTATTTTCACACTTATTTAATTCAAGCAGTTGATAAATTCCTATAGGCTTACTTAAGCCAAATTTATGTGCACCATTTTCAAATATAATTCTTACAGTTTGTGACTGCCTGCCACATGCTACGCAATTTTGGTGCTCCAAATCATATTTGTTGCAAACATGGCCACATTCAAGAACTATTTTTTCTTTGACGCTATAAAATTCATGACTCATAATAACACCCTGACCAGCGCCATCGACACTTTCAAGAGGCAAAGTTTCAATATTCATGCATTTAATAGATAGAAAACTTAACAAAAAAAATAACAATTTCATGATATTATACTCTTTATTATTGCATAAACTATTGTTAATGATCCAGTCATACAACCACAACTGGTCATACAGTTGCATAAATCTGTATTTGTGCAATTTAAACAGAGGCAACTACCACAGTAACAGGTATATTTTTTATTCCAAAATTCTCTCTTACAGCAACAACTATCATGCTGACGCATTTTTTGCAATCTTGCATCAACAACAGATTGTGCTTTTGTTAGCTCTGGATCTATAGTATCTTGGGCTTGCACAGTTTGATAACCAGCTGCAAATGGCTGAAGATCCAAATCAGCTGCTTGTAAACTTAATGTTAATAATAAAAATATTTGTTTTTTCATTCTCATTCCGCTCTTTTGTAAACTCCAACAAGTTCAGCTTTATCTAGAACATGGCCCTGAATTGAACTTTCAAAGTTGTTTTTATCTAAATTTTCTAGTTTTTCGATATCAAGCGCATAAATCTTAAAGTAATAATGATGCGCATCGCCTTTTGGTGGACATGGCCCACCATATTTATTTTTGCCAAAATCATTTCTACCATTTTCATATTTATCTGAATTCTCTTCAAGCTTATTTATATTAGCTGGTATATTATATAATATCCAATGTACAAATGTTCCCGATGGCGCATCAGGATCATCTACCAGTAAAGCAAAACTTTTTGTTCCAGATGGAGCTCCAGACCAACTCAATTCAGGAGAAATATCTTCGCCATCGCAACTATATTTTTTCGGAATTTCTCCATTATTTTTAAATGCATTACTAGATATGTTCATATCATCAGCCTTTTTTTTGCTTTCATAATCCTCTTTTGTAATTTCTAGTTTTTCAAAACCATCAATTTTTGTAACTTCTTTAAACCCGATTCTATTATATACATTTTTTGCTGCTTTATTATTATCACGCACAGCAAGCCAAACTTTTTCTACACCTTGATTAAATAGATCATCAAGCGCATATCGCACTATTTTATCAGCATATCTATGACCTCGGAATTTTTCATCTACAAGCAGGAAGTGATAATAACCTTTATAGAATGTCTGCTTATTATAAGTAGTAAATCCTGCAGGTTCGCCATTTACATATAAAACTTTGATAATTTCTTTACCAAAATTTTCTGGTTTTTTATCTGGAGACAGATGGTCCATCATAAATTCTGGAGAAAAATTTGGATTTTCTACTAACCAGTACCAATACTTTTGGAACATATCTAAGATAAATTGGCGATCTCTTGAATCGACAAAAGATTTTATTTCAACTGCACCATCAGCTGAAACTGATGTTTTTCTATAACAAGTTACTTTCCAAAAAAGCAGTGAAATACAAACTAATGTTATTGTTGTATAAACTATGTATCTATAAATTTTTGTCATTCTTCTCATATTAAATATAATTTAAAAAACCATGTCATGACCAATTCCATCATCAACAAATCTAAGACGGCGCCGCATGGCTGATACAAGCTCGGCTCGAGAATCTTGCACTTCGATTCTAACATTGTAATTTGAAAGCTCATCATTAGTATATGTTCTTCTGCACATTGGACAACTAAAAACAAACGTTCTCTTGCGCCATTGATCAAAGCAACTTTGACATAAATAGTGCTTACACATCAATAGCTTGTTACATTTTTCAAAGCAGACACAACAATCATCTTCTTCAACATCTGCAGCATCAGCATGACCTTCCATATCATAAACTTTAGATAGATATGTAAACTCTTTTTTTGAAAACTCTTGTTTATATTCTAGACTATGAAAAGCAACCACAAGTAACTCTTTTGGCGTATTAATATTAAAATGACTTAAAATTTGTAGATCATCTGACGATAAATTTTCTTCTAATCCCTTTAAAACCTCACTTTGATAAATTCGTCTGATGTTTACTGCCACTCTAGCAATACGATGATAAGAATCATTTTTTAAAGGCGCACACAAGGCTTTTACTCTATTAAATTCTCTCTCACTAAATAATGGCTTTGTATAAATCTGATTAGATAAAATAAGAATAATTAATAATTTCTTCATAAACTTACTATCTGTTGTATTCAATTTTAAATAAAGTTAAACCTTTTGCAGGGGCAGTAGGCAGCCTCTGTTGAGGGTTCTTTTCTTTTAATGCTTTTATCAAAACTTCTTCATCTAATTTTTTGCGTGATGCAACTTCTATTGCAGCACCAACAATTCTACGAATCATATAACGCAAAAAAGATTCACCTTTAATTATAACTTCTAAAGCTTTTTCAGATTTTATATTTCTAACTGTTATAGAATCAATAGTTCTAATTGTTGAATCCATTTCATAGCCAGTGCAAAATGATCTAAAATCATGTTTGCCTACAAAAACTTTTAATGCATTTTTTAATTTTTTTATATCAATTTCAAAATCTAAATAATAGCCATAACGCTGAACAAAAGGCGACGGTTTTTGTAAAAATATTTTGTAAACATAAGTCTTTTGTTTAACATTTTTTTGTGGATGAAATGAAGTTGTAGTTTTAGTTAAGCTTTTAATTAAAATATCTTCTGGAATTCCGCGGCTCCACGCATTCTTTAATTGTGTTGCATTAATTTTCAGATCAGTTTTAATACGCGCAACCTGATGATTAGCATGCACGCCGGCGTCTGTTCTTGAAGCGCCAACCATAGAGATATCTTTTTGAAAAACATGTTTAAATATGTTTTTTAAAGTTCCTGCGATAGTTGAACCACTTTTTTGTTCCTGCCATCCCTGATAATTTGTTCCATCGTATGCAATTATAAGCTTGTAGTACACATAATTTCTTTCGGATCATCCCTCGATACATCCGTCTACGCATAGCTTCGTCGGACACTCGGGATGAACGGGCCGTTCATGGTGAGTGTCTTACGAAGTAAGACGTATCGAACCATGGAACGTGCCTAAAAATCTAGCAAATCTTATCAATCTTTCCTAAGATTATCTCTACGTTTTTGCCATTGGTTAACAGCCCAATCTTTTGCATTGATAGCGCCTCTACGTGTCAATCGCCAACTAGCTTTTAAACAGCGCATGCAACCCTCTCTACACTCTCTTAAATCGCGTTGTGTTGCCCTTGCTTCTTCACGTGTAATAACTTTAGGCGCAACATCTGCTGAATCTGTTTCAGCGCAAATAAGTGGCAAATTTAACAATAATATAAAAAGCAATTTTTTCATAATGAGGCTCCTAACTACAAAATAAATTTCTTAAAACAGTTAAACAAGTTGCCTGTTGCTGCAATTTTTTGTCATCTGGTCTTACTATTAATGCTCTCTCTAATTCTGGACATCTCTGTCTTAATTCAGATGGAGCGTTACTTGCTACATCACTATCTGGATAATATTTTGTAATAACAATCGACGGCGATTGTGATAATGGATCAGCACCAGCTTTAATAGATTGCATTGCAGGCACCTTAGGCAAAGACAATCTACGAGCTCTTAATGGCGAATGCACTATTTCTTGATCCACTTCTGTGACAGTTTGTGATTTTCTGACAGCTCTAGCAACAGCATAGTGATCCGATTCAATTTGCTCTATTGCAGCTGCAGCCTGAGCTACTGTTTTTGGAAATTGGGCTCTTTCTATCTGAGCAGCATCAGCTTTATCAACAAAATCATAAGATTCTGTATCTGAAGAAAAAATTGTGCTCACTAAAAATAAGGGAATTAAAAATTTTATCATAAGTTCTCCCTCTATATTATATCTAGATGATTGTTATAAATCTAAAAATAGATATGTCAAGAATTAATCATCAGGATTAGTCTTCTGTATACACACGCCGAAAACAACATTTAGCTATAAGTGACACAATCGGGCAGCACGCTAATGTTGCAACTCCCAAACTCCATCCGTGGCAATTTGCAGTGCTAATGTCTTGATCAATAGGATCTACTATTCTTATTGAGTTTGTTTGTTGATTGCAATGGGGACATCTGTCTAAATATATTTTTTCAGCACCAACCTCATATTCTCCTGATGCATTAAACTTACTTAACAAAGTCAATTTATGAAGACAAGCTATATGAAAATTATGATTATGAAAACGTACTATTGGCCCCTTAATTGCACGCGCATTTATATTACAATCTCTATATTGGCAAACTGTATGAGCTAACTGAACAAATTCAGCTGAATGAGCATCTGGATCTAGATCTTGAGATATTTCTAAATCTGATGAAAAAGTATTTAAACAAATAGAAATCAAAAAGAAAGTCTGTAAAAATTTCACTGTACCACCCTAGACGCAGCTAAAAATATTAAAACCCAGATACCTGTGTGGGCGCAACTAGTTAATGATCCCCAACAACAATAACCACATCTCTGTTTATTACGAGATAAAGCAATAATCTTTTTATTGTAATCAAGTAACTCATCTATACCATCCTGACTTAGGTTGCCACACTCAAATCTAATTTCAGATAATTTATTTCTAATAATATCAGCTCCAGGTTCACCAAATGGTTGATGCGATCTTACTAAAAATGAATTTATATGGCATCTACAAACAAAATGCTTAGTTTGGCATTGTGGATTATTACAAGAAATAAAATTGTCACTACTAATATCTATAGCCCTTGCACAAAAATTACATGGTCGATATAAAGGCGCTGCTGCCACTGGTTGCAATCCAGCAGCCTGATGAGAATCAGTCAAATTTATTATTGGAGGCAGAACTTGATCATCGTCGGTTACAGCATTAGGTAAAACTAGAGCCGTATCATCTACAAATACCATAGGATCAGCGGAAAATAATGATAATGAATATAAAGTTATGAATAGCAATTTTTTTGACATTTTATTCCCTACAGAGTGTTGTACCAAAAATACATGGAAATAATATCGGCAAAAGCGTTAAAGTGCCTCCAAGTGAACAACGGTCCAAAAAAATTTGGTAAGAGCTATGATCCAAGTCTTTCACATCCCTATGATTTAAACGAAAGTGACATCCTGACACAGGACACCTATCTTCAACTATAAGCGGACCATTTCTTCTACAGCCACAATATCTTCGTCTATAACCATCTTGCTCACGAAAAATATGGTTGTCTATACAACCTTTATGAAATTTATGCCCACAAGGATAAATTGTAGCAGGTCCATTAATAATTGAGCTGCTCAACTCACAACGATCACAAGATAAATCTCCAGATATGCAGGAAAATATAAAAAATAGATTTATTAATAATAATTTCATTAAATCCCAAACCATAAAAAAACAATTAGACCGACACCCATAGGCAAACAGGGACCAACTAAAGAGCCGGCGCGTAAACCTCTTCTAGCATCTTCTCTTAATCTTGGCTGTCTTTTGCGAATTCTAGGCAATAATTCAGCTTGAGCTTCTTCCGTTAGCAGTCCGCATCCTGGAAGCTTTGCCAATTTTAGCCAATTTTGTAATTTTACATCTGTATCTGATAATGGATAACTCGATTTCTGAAATCTATTGCCATAATCACCCATTTCAAGCTCATGATATGCATGAATTATATGATCATGTCCAGGAATGTTACATATTGTATATGCTTGGCTACTCGGGATTGGCAAATCACATTTTGCACAATAACCAACTACATATTCTCGCTCGGGTGCCCTATCAACTGGCAATATTTCATCTTGAGGCGGAAGTGGAAAGTCTGGCAGAATTTGATCATCCTGAGCTGCTCCTGGAAGCGGCACTAAAGCTTGATCCAAATCACCGCATTTAATGGACATCGCAATTAATGCGACAAGAAATAACTTGAATTTCATGATATTAAGCTTTTTTTTCTAAATAAGTTCTGCATGAATCTTTTGGTGGCGCTGTCTTTTTCTTATAAACACAGAAAATTGCAAATATTACAAAAACAATCCAAAATCCTTTCCAAAATGTAGTCATCTAAATTCTTTCTAATTTATTTTTAAAAGTTCAACTTCAAATAATAGATCCGCTTTTGGAGGAATAGCTCCAGGGAAACCTCTTTCACCGTATGCTAAGCTATATGGAATTTTCAAAAGTCGTTTTTCTCCAACTTTCATATTTATAACGCCTTCATCCCAGCCTTTGATAACCTGTCCTGTTCCAATATTAAATGTAAATGGCGTTTTTCTATCTACGCTACTATCAAATTTTTTACCCTTGTTTCCATTATCATTTAGCCATCCTGTATAATGAACTGTAACTTTATCACCCTTTTTTGGAGATTTTGCATCTTTATCTGCAGATTTTATAACGTCAAATTGTAACATTTCAGCCCTATTGTAAATAACCATTGAGGTTAAAGATAATAACAAAAATATCTTTTTCATCATGCTCCTAAACACAGTCATACTTGAGCGAATGCAATGAGTCGAAGTATGACCGAAAATCAAACTAAACTTTAAATATTATACAAAAATTTTATTAATTTTATAACCAATATACTATTTTAGCAACACGAAAACTCTTGATTTATAAAAACAGCTTACTCTATTATGACAATGAATTCTGTAATTTTGGAGAAATAAAATGAAAATAGATGCTTATAGCAATGGAACGCCAAAAGATGTAACCATCGATCAATTGCCAGTATTTTTAAAAGAAAATAATTCAAAGGCTATAATATTCGCAGATAAAAAAACCGATGTTTTGTCACTAGAAAAAGAGCTTCAATTAAAAATTCCCCCTAAAATTTTACAAGGAACGCATAACTCACTAATAAACCTAGATTCGCTAATAATTCTAACTATGCAAGTTCTACATTTTGCAGAAAGCCCAAACACTACATCAATAAAATTAATTTTAGGAAGTAATTTTCTCATAATATACAATCAAGCGGAAAATAAACTTTTTGACAAAATAATAACTGATCTCACAAAAAACAACTCGATAGAGAAAAATAGCTTACCATATTTTATAGACGCACTTTTAGAAGAAATATTTTCTTATTATCTTGTTCTATTATCAAAATGGAGCGATGAACTGATTATTTCTGAAAGCTACCTATTAGAAGAAAAGATAAAAGAAATCGATTCTTATAAACTAGCTAAACTAAGAAAAAATATAATTAAACTAAAAAAGAATATAGAAAATCAGACTAATTACCTAAATGAAATTGCCAATATAGAACATCAATTTATTTCAGAAGAGCTAAAAGATCTATTTAAAAATACAGCTGATAAAGCAAAAGATATAGAAAGCGGACTAAGTAAAATGAGTGATCTTATCATGAACGTTTATAATCTATATTTAACACTGCTTTCAATGAAACAGAACAAAGTTATGCAAGTTTTAACTGTCGTAGCAACAATATTTATGCCATTAGCATTTATAACAAGCTTCTTTGGAATGAATTTCCCTATGCCGTTTATGTTACATCAATATTCATGGATAATATGCACAGCTGCTATGACAGCTTTGACCGTGATAACAGTTATATTATTTAGACGCAAACAGTGGCTCTAGAACATATAAGAAAATTGTGCGCCAAATGTAACTGCTTGAACAGATCTTCTACCATTAAATGGCTGCTTCCAGAAAAGAGATAATTTTGCACCCTTGCTTTCTAGACTCTTCCATTCATAATCCATCATCAAAATAAAACTATGCATAGTCCAATCTTCAAGATATTGTGCCGTATTTGCTGCAGCATTAGAAAAATTTGTTGTTTTTAAATAAATTTCATCTTCTTGATTAAAAATATAATTATAGGCCAATTTAAATGACATGCCTCTAAATACTCTATACGCATGTAAAAACAAGAAATATTCTTGTGTAAAACCAAAGTCTAAATAGGCGTCACACTTTGCAAGTAAAAATATATCAGTCTGATTCTCATCAGTTTTAATTCTAATTTTTCTAGTTTTTCCAAATAGATTTAAAAACTGTAAATCAACGCCCGCTTTTATGCAGTTTCCCCACGTTACTTCTAAATAACCACCAAGAAATACGCCACCTGCACCATTCATTCCAAATGGAATTGGAAAGAAATCATCAATATCTGCTTTAAGACCGGTAGGAACAGTTACACCACCCCTTACACAGGTTCTTACATTTTTTAACCAAGGCTTTTCTTGTCTAAAATCACGCTTCCACCAGAGACTTAATACTAAATCGCCAGGACCACTCTTTTCCCAAGACCTAACATTTAGATCACCTAACTTCTTTAAATTTCCAACAATATTATCTGTTAATAATTCATGAGTTAATAGATCTTGGTATGTAATATTTGCTGTTAAATCATCTAATTCTATGCATTTTAATTTCATAAAATAGAATGGCATAAATAAATCTAACCAAAAACCTTTTGGGAGATGCCATCTACCTATAAATGCAATATCATTCATATGTAGATTACCACATAGATCAAAATGCCCTCTTATGCCATCATCATTAACACCGTTCAGCGCAGCAGCTAGCTCACCAATTTCTGAATCAGGATTAAAACCACGAAGCATAGCTAACGCATCTTGATTTTTGTTCCAGATATTTAATGGGTTAACCTTTTCACCAGAACCGTTACGCCCTTTAACGTTAGCTGAAATTTCAGTTAAAACGTTTAATTCCAACTGATTACAACCAGTTTTATACGGCTGCAAAAGAACGTTATCAAACCTAAATAGATTAAATGGAAAATAGCAAAAACTATCTACTATTAATGTTAAAATTATTAAAATATGTTTCTTATTCATTTACTCTTAATCCAAAATTTGCGCTGATAACTAATCCACCATTTGCAGATCTCAAAAGTATTGGACTACTTAAAATAGAAGGCGTCTGTTCATTAACTTCTGAAGGATCTGATGGATCAGCAGGAACCTGTAAATTCAAAGTTGTGCCCTTTAAAAATGTTAAAATTGTTCCTGAAGTTATATTAGGCCTTAAAATCTCTGCAAAAGGTTTTGCTATTGTACCGTCCTCATTGCGTTTATTTACATCTTTAGAATGTGTTCCATACTGCGTTGTGCCAAGAACTGTAAAAGTATCTCTAAATGCATCAAAATTTATAAAATAAGATTGCTTATTTTTGATAAATGTATCTGGAATCCAGGTTACAGTATCATCATCAATTGCACCAGATAAATTCACAGAAAATCTACTAACACTAGAATTATTATAACCTACATAAGAATTTAGAACATACAATTGTCCATTATCTGTAAATTTATTTTGATCCGTATCATTTGAAAGTGTATAAATTTTAAAAACTGGTCCAAAACTTCCAGGGCTATTTATAAAAGTCCAATTCAACTGCAAAGTGCTTGTTGCTGTTCTTACATCTTGACCATTTCCAACTCGATATAAACCCTGTGATGTTGCCAATAGCGCTAATGATTCAGAAACCACAATATCAGTAAATGATGCGTTTGAAGATAGACCCATCTCTTTTGGTGTAGCAATTAAAGTTGTACTAATTGTACCAGATTGAAAATCAGTTGAATCTAATTCAGCCCTATATAACGCCCTTAATGTCAAAATATAGAGATAATCTCCGGCACCAAAAACTTTAACAACATTTTTAAAATTGCCAAGCAACTTAAATCTAGAATTGTTTGGAATATCACTTAGATTAGAAATTGTACCGGTCCAGCCATCACCAGAAGAATCCATTAACACTGCTACGCCATTAAAACCGCCGATAAAAATCCAGCTTTTATTATCACCAGAATTTGTTGCAATTGTGGAGGTTATAATTGGACCAACACCATTTAAATCGCCACCATTTACAGTTACATATGTAGTTCCGGCACTAATTGAAGTTATAACAGCGTTAAAACTCTCTGCATGAGACGACCAATTATCTACTGGCTTAAAGAAACCGCCTTGTAAATCTCCAGATTCAATTAGAGCCAATTTTCTAACGCCAGTTGCAATCATTAAAGATAGATTACTTAACCCGGAAGTTGATTTTGGAAAATCATTAAGTCCTTGTAAGCCGCCATTTGCCAATGTAAAATCTGTTTCTAATTGTGTAGCAAGATCATTTGACGCCCAGACAGTTTTTGAAACTGTATCATTTGCATTTGTGCTTGTCTGCCACCTAACAACATTACCGTTAAAAATATCTAAAACTGCCGCGCCTGTTGAATTTGCAGTAGCACCAATTCGTTCCCATGGCGTCCATGCTTGAATTTTGCCCTCATCATCATACATAGCTTTGGACTGATAGATTCCAGGACTATTTGATCCACTAAAAGCTTCATTAACCGTTGCAATAACCATATCTCCAGATACCATTAAATCACTTACAGCATTTGAGGGATCAATTGGTAATGCACCAGCGCCAACCTGTGCCGCCGTGCTTGCAGTTGTAAATAATTCTGATGAATCTGATGCTGCAGTAGTAAATGCACGTCCAGTGAAATATATTCCGTCATTGTAATAATCTGTTGGAGTTTGCGTAACGTCCGCCAAAGTGCCTTGAATTGCACTATTTTGATAACTTTTTAAACTAACAATTGGAAGAGCGTAAACTAAATTTTGCACGGATGTAGTTGAACCATTTGCGCCAAGAACAATTAAGTATGTCAATTTTGTACTGGTATACATAGTTCTTACTTTAACAATTGATACAGTTGCATCTGCATCACCAGTTCCAACTATCTGATTATTGCCAACAAAGACACTATCTGGCGCAATAGGATTTAAAATAACTTTGTTGCTACCATTTACATAACCAACTGCAACTGCGCGTGCACCACTTCCAGCTGCTACATTAGAGGTTAATTGAAAACAGATATAAAATCTCTGCATAATTGTTGACCAATAGATATCAATATTATTGCTGTTAATTGTTACATCATTATTAATCTTTAAAACGTCTGAAGAATTGTTTAACGGCGCAGCTCTATTTGTATCTGTAGCTGATGATGGATCAGCATTTAAGACTTGTAAAATTGGTTGCTTATCTGCATCTTTTTGTTGAACTAATGCTAGACCGCTACCGCTTGCACCAAAAGTGCCGCCCGCGTTACTATTTACTGGTGCAATTATTCCACCATTTACAACTTGTAATCCCAAAATTGCATTTGTTAATTGCTCGTTAGCATCATTTAAATTAGCTGACGTTAATATTTCTTTTGATGATTCTAAATTTTTATATGCAACTATATTTTTTGTTCCGTTAACTACAACTACGGGTGATAGATTTGAAAGAGAGATAAAATCTATTTTTTGATTATAAAGTGGACTTGTAGCTGTTTTGCCGTCAACCAAAGTAGTTTCAATTGCTATGCCTTCAAATTTTGTTCCTGTAGAGAATCCTCTTGATACTGCATATTCTGCTGCGCCTGTTTGCGATGCGCCAGTGTATAATGCCATACTTTTTCGATTTGAAATTGGTGTTGAAACTATTGGACCCACACTAAAACTAAATGTTGTATTTGTGCCGTCGCCTTCATAAGTTATTGCACCTTTTAATACAAAAGATAGTAATGTAAGGGATAAAATAGACCTTAGATGAAAAAACATTTTATCTCCAGATTTTTCGAATTGATTATTATTAATGGTTTTATTTTACGTTAAAAGTTAATTATTGACAAAAAAATCGCTATTTTTTTAAGTTGAAGTTTACAATTTACTTTGCAAACGATAATGTTGATACGAGCTAACCTGTCATGCTGAACTGGTTTCAGCATCCAAAAAATTATAGAAAACATTAAGGAGAAATATGTATTTTCTTAGAATTGGAAAATTATCAGAAGATCTAAAAAACAATTTAATAGATCAGAATGAAGCTTTTAAATATTTCTTTGGCTTGATATTTCTGAGAATAGGCTCATACAGTTTGCATTCTATTCCAGAATTCCCACCATTTTTAACTACAACAGGACAAATATTATCAGCTATAGTATTAATTATTTTTTTCAGAATATTTTATCTGATCAACAAATCTGGCGACAACAAAAATGTGCTAATTAGAACGGTGTCATTACTTTTTGTGGTAAATATTTATCCACTAATATTAACTTTGTTGCTTTTTCCGCTATATATCGTCGGCGCAGTCTTGATGCTAAAGTTTAAACCCAGTTTATTATTTGAAATCACACAAAATAAAACTATTCTCTATTCTTCTCTTGTAGCACTAGTGACCATTACTAATATTATTTTGAATACCCTGGTTGCATATAAACTAAAATATATTTCACAAAAATAGTTAGAGCCTTCTTAGTATCTCTTGCAAAATTAAAAGTCCAAAAGTTATAACTTTTCCATTTTTAAGTTGAATTTGAGTATCAAAATTTGTAAATGGAAACTTTCTCTTTAACCTTAATTTCAATGAATCAACTAACATTTCTTGTAAACCTTGGCGTTTAAGTATCTCAATTTGCAACTCAAATGGCATCTCAAGCACATCTTGCAATGTTTTACTCAAAACATCTTTTATTACCTTATCAACATACGAAGCGTAAATTGATGCTAATCTATCAGCTATTGTAATTAACATTATTCTTGCCTGTGAAATACGCTCAAGACTAAAAAACTCTTTTCTTTGTTCAACTTTAATTCTGTTTAAAATATAATTTAAAATCATCTGAAATTCTGATGATTCAATTGGCAAAGTATTTATTTTTTGCAATATTTCACTGTTTTTAACAAATTCGGAATCAATTTCAAAATTTATTTGATCATGAACAGATTGTGCTTCTTGCAGAACTTCAAGGTAATCAGAGCTTTGACATTTATATTTAGCAAAATCCAATGCTGTAAAATTAAGTTTATTAACGCTATCAACGCTCGCTCCAGCCTGTAAGAATAATTTAACAATATCAATATGTCTTGCTTCAGAGTACATGGAGTACATTAATAGAGTATCTCCATGTCCATTAACAACATTAACATTTGCGCCAGATTCTATTAATAATTTAGCAATATTTAAATCACCTACAATAGCGGCTACTGTTAATGCTGATCCATTCTCATTAACAATATTTACATCTGCTCCCGATTGCAATAATAAAGCAACTATATCAAATTGTTTTTCGCCAACAGCTATTCCTAAGGCAGACATGCCGTTATTATTAACCTGATTAACTTGTGCGCCAGATTCTATTAATAATCTAGCGACATCAATATGACCTGTGCCAGAAGCCAACATCAATGGGGTGCTTCCAATTCTATTAACAGCATTAACATTGGCACCAGCTTCTATTAATAATTTAGCAATATTTAAATCACCTACACGAGCTGCTCCTGTTAATGCTGATCCATAGTTATTAACAATATTTACATCTGCTCCCGATTGAAGCAATAAAGCAACTATATCCAATTGTCTGTTGTGAACAGCATTTCCCAAAGCAGGTACGCCGTTGTTACTGACCTGATTAACTTGTGCACCAGATTCTATTAATAATTTAGCGATATCAATATGACCTGTTCTAGAAGCCAACATTAATGGAGTGCGTCCACTTTTATTAACAACATTAACATTGGCGCCAGCTCGCAATGCTCTTTTAAATTGCAATATGTCACCATTTTTAGACGCTTTTTTAATCTGTGAGTTGGCGTACCAGAGCGGCGTAAACATACTCACTAGTGAAAAATCACCTGAAAATATATTGCATGTTAATAAATGTATAATTGTTATTTTTGTGTATAGTTGCATTTTCGTTATTTTTGATATTTATATTAACTTAAAGGCAGTCTATTTAGTATCTCTTGCAAAATTAAAAACCCAAACGTTACAATTCTTCCATTTTTAAGTTGAATTTGAGTATCAAAATTTGTAAATGGAAGTTTTCTTTTCAGTCTTAGCTTTAATGAGCCCAATAACATTTCTTGTAAACCTTGGCGTTTAAGTATCTCAATTTGCAACTCAAATGGCAATTCAAGCACATCTTTTAGCCTTTTACTCAAAACATCTTTTATTACCTTATCAACATACGAAACGTAAATTGATGCTAATCTATCAGCTATTGTAATTAACATTATTCTTGCTCGTGAAATACGTTCAAGACTAAAAAACTCTTTTCTTTCTTGCTCCACTTTAATTCTGTTTACAATATAATTTAAAATCATCTGAAATTCTGGCGATTCAATTGGCAAAGTATTTATTTTTTTCAATGTTTCAATTTTAAGCTCTCCACCAGGGTCACTAGATAGGCCATAATTAATTTCAAAGTTTATGGCATCTTGAATAGACTGCGCCTTTTCCAAAATTGTAAGAACATCGAAGCTTCCTTTTATTTCAACATACTCAACTGCTGTTTGACCACCCTGAACAACAATATTTACATTTGCGCCAGCTTGCAACAATAATCTAACAACACCATCCGAATGCGATGATACTAAAGCTAACATTAAAGCAGTATGATTAGATGCTCCTGTTCTATCAACATCGGCATTTCTTTCTAGCAATAATCTTACAATATTAACCTTGAATTTTTCAGAAGCTAACATTAAAGGTGTATAGCGACACTTACTAATACAATTGATATTAGCTCCATCCGCTAAAGCACTTTCAGCTAATTCCCAATCGCCATTTTTAGCACCCCTTAACAGCCGTGATTGTATTGCCGCCCGACGATGAGATTCATCACGCGTTGAAGGGGGTGGTTTCGGCCAAGCTTCAAAAACAATAACGTTAAATATTAATAGTAATTTAATGAAGCGCTCGACGGCTTAAAAGCCGTCGTATCGCGCGAAATTACGCCAAAGCGATATCCGCCTACGCCAAAGGCTACGGCGTGATTCTTGTCGCTTACATCTACGGGATAAATCCCGCAGTATTACGCGACGGCGAATAAATATTTTCATAACTGCGCCCCAAACAAAACGGATTCATTTAAGCTTACACAATATTCAAGATATAAAAAACGACGCCTTAGAGTCTATTTTTAAGCTTGCTATTCAAAAATTAATAATTATATGTTATACATATTGTAAGAAAAAATATTTTTACATATTCAAAAGTTTTCATTTTTACATTATGCATACAAAAATATATTCAGCAACGACAATTGGAGTTAATGCTTATCAGGTTGACGTACAAGTTGATCTCTCTTTTGGCCTAATAAACTTCTTTATTGTTGGATTGCCAGATACAGCGATAAAAGAGAGCAAACAGCGAATTTCTACTGCATTAAAAAATAGTGGAATAAAGTTGCCCGAAAGAAAAATCACAGTAAATTTAGCGCCAGCAGATTTAAAAAAAGAGGGAACACTCTTTGATCTTCCAATTGCTATTGCAATTCTACACGCTTCAAAAATAGTTGATATTCCAAAAAACTTTATAGAAGAAACAATTTTTTTAGGTGAATTATCATTAGATGGATCAATAACTTCTGTAAAAGGCGTTCTGCCAATAGCTTTTGATACAAAAAAATTAAATAAAAAACGAATAATTCTACCAAAGGCAAATTCTAAAGAAGCTGCCTTAATTGATGGCCTAGAAATAATTGGCGTAGAAAGTCTTACAGAATTAGTCTCTTATTTAAAAAATGAATTAAAAATTATTCCTGCAAAAAGGGAGATAATTTTAGAAGAAAGTTTAGCTGATCTAGATTTTGCTGATGTTAAGGGACAATTTCAAGCGAAAAGGGCTTTACAAATTTCTGCTGCAGGCAGACACAATATATTATTTGTGGGCCCCCCTGGTTCGGGCAAAACTATGCTTGCAAAGAGATTGCCTTCAATTATGCCACGATTAACTTTTGATGAATTAATAGAAACAACTAAAATCTATTCAGTTTCAGGAAAACTGAGACAAAATTTAATTAAAGCGCGGCCATTTAGAAGCCCACATCATACAATTTCACAAGCAGGATTGATAGGCGGCGGCTCTAACCCGCAACCAGGTGAAGTTAGCTTATCTCATAATGGAATTCTATTTTTAGATGAATTAACAGAATTTAGAAGAACAACTTTGGAAGTTTTAAGACAGCCTTTAGAAAGTCACAATGTTGTAATTTCACGCGCTACGCACACAGCTGAATTTCCAGCATCATTTTTATTAGTTGCAGCACTTAACCCGTGCCCATGCGGCTTTTTTGGTGATAGAAAACGACAATGTGTCTGTTCTAATCAACAGATAAAGAAATATTTAGAGAAATTGTCAGGGCCATTTTTGGATAGAATTGATTTACAAGTTCCTGTGCAATCTGTTGAATATGAGACCATTTCAAAAAATGAAGTTAATAAGCCAACATCAAAAGATTTAACTGAAGCAATTGAAAGCGCAATAAAGTTACAAAAATCTAGATTTGAAGCTGATAGATTTAATAGTTCTATGACATCTAAAGAAGTAGATAAATTTTGTAAAATGACAAATTCAGCTTCAGAAATAATTAAGAAATCATTTGAGAAGCTGAATCTTACAATGCGTGGATATCATAAGATCTTGAAAGTTGCTAGAACCATTGCTGATTTGGAATCAGCAAATGAAATTGATTCTAAGCATATTCAAGAAGCTTTAATATACAGAACTTTTATTCAATCAATGCTATAAGCTGCAAGCATTTTTCATAACTATCCCTATACCAGAAGTATGAACTGATATCGGTATATGCTGTCCTAACACTTGTCCATTAGCGTCTTGTGCGCAAGTGACTGGTGGGGCATAATAGGGTGTACCGTTTTTGTGCACACGTTCGTATGCCGAACCCTGTCCAGACTGATAAGTTATGGTAGCCAATGTGATAGAGCGTGGGTCATATGTTGATATTTTTATTGGATTTCCGGGAATACCCTTATAAGTAGTTGATGGTGTTTTTGATGCGGGAATAAAATAATAATTGATATATGGAGCCTTCATTAAAAAGTGAAAGCCAATTAAACCAATTAATAAGAACAACCTCTTCATTCTAAACCTCCTTTAGGTTTTTGGGTTAAATACAATTATAGGATACCAAAACTGGAATCAAAAAAACGAGTGTTTTATCTCAAATTGCGTTGTCCTCTATAATAAGCCTGATCTGGCCCATAAATTCTATCATAAATACCGCGGCAAGCCCATGATTCTAAGTCATATTTGCCGCCAGGTTTGTAATCCGCACCACCGCCGGCCCACCAGACCACAGGGCCACCCAGATTATGCTTTAAAAGTTCACCTGTTGCGATTTCTGAATAACCATTTAAAAGTTTTAATTTATCGTAAATAAATTGCGCATTTTTATAATTATCTGCATAAAAGACTATTGAAGGTATTGTGCGTTGTCCCTCCATTGTTTTATAAGGCTCTTGTGTAACTTTAAATATAGGTGCTGAAATATCAAAGTTGCTATCTTTATACAAATCTAGAATTTGTCTTATAACCCATTTTAGATATTCCGGTTTTACAGTTATATGTATTTTATACTCATCATTTAAAAACCCAAACATTTCAGGAATTATCAGCTTGTTTAGATCAACTTCAGAGTAATCATGACAATCTTGATAAATTTTTTTCAAAATTGTGTAATTTTTGTTTAATCTCTCAAATATCCTATTCGCTCTATCCGGATCTAAATAAACAAAATTATATCCACCCTCCCCTCTAATTACATCATCAGGATCAAGCTCTAATGAGCCATATGGAAAAAGCTTTTCTTCAACAATATCCCATAATTCATATGGATGATAAAACTGATTTATCACTTCTGATACAGATCCAGTTTCACTGGCTATTATAGCGATAGGAAATAAAAAAAATAAATATTTAAGTAAATATTTCATAAAAACACTCCATAATATTCAATTTGTATAGTTTTATATTAGTTGATTATATGCACAAAAATCAAGCATTTGGGCAAAATTGCTATTTTATGCAATTCAGCTATACTTAAAAATAAGCTAAATAGGGCGCTTTTAAGCCCTATAGTGAGTTAAAAAACCACTTCCATTTAGTAAAAGGTAAAAAATGGCAAAATATGAAGTGCTGCTTTTAGCAGTACCAGAAATTACCAAAAGCGAGGGTTCAAATATAGAATCTAGCTTTAGCCAAGTAATTTCAAAAATTAAAGGTAGGGTTATCTCTTGGGAAAGATGGGGTAAATACCTATTAGCATATCCTATAGAAGGTAACGATTACGGTGTCTACTATCTTACAAGATTCGATATTCCTGAATCTGAAGCTCCAAAGCTTGCTAATGAGCTAAAATCTCTGTTAGCTGTTAAATATAATGACATTGTAATGCGATATTTAACTTCTCGACTAGAAAATGAAACTAGTCTAGAATACAAAAAACCTGCTCCATTAGATGAAACCCCAAAAGGTGTCGATGAATTCTTGAAAGAGAATAAGATGGAAGGTTTAATTTCCAAGGATAAGGGCGAGGAGCTAACAAATGGTTAAAAAAGCAAAATTAAAATTAAGTTCAAGATTGTTGAAGAAAAAAGCTAAAAGATCTTCTTTTGGTGGAAAAAAACATTGCAGATTTAAAAGCAATCCTGAATTAACTCATGATATTGATTACAAAAATGCAGATTTCTTGAAAAGTTTCATAACTGAGCGTGGCAAGATTTTGCCTGCAAGAATTTCTGGAAATTCTGTGCATTATCAAAGATTATTGGCAAAAGAAATAAAAAAAGCTAGAACTATGGCTCTATTGCCTTACACATCTTCTGGATATTAATTTTCAAGACCGATTCATTTCGGTCTTTTTTTTTGATATATTGGTAGGCCATAGATTCGACTCGCTTATGCTCGCTCACTATGACTGGAGAGTTTCCAGTCACCCTTGAGCGATCCTGTCAAGGTGAGTCGAAGGGTGACAAAAATTAATCAAAAGGGAACATTATGAAAAAAATATTATTTTTAAATATCGCGCTTTTAACATCACTAGCAATCGCTGATGATATGCCTAAAGCGCCAAAAAAAGTAGAAGCGAAAAAATCTGCGGCTACACCTGAAAAAATGCACCATGAAGCTAAGCCTGAAGCTAAAAAGGCTGAAACAAAAAAAGCAGCGCCAACAAAAAGCAAAAAATCAGATACAGCTTTAATTAATGAAATCTTGAATAAAACATTATTCACTCCAGAATTTAAAACAACAATGAAAGAGGCGTTAAAGCCAATTGCGCAACAAATTCCAGGCGCTGACGCAGACAAAATTTATACAGCGTTTATGAAGCATTATGATGAATCCAAGAGCAAGTTTGTTGATCTTTATAAACAAAAACTAAATGCTGAAGAATTAGAAATATTAGTAAACTTCTTAAATGATCCTGTAATTAAAAAGTTCTTAGGATTACAACCAGAACTTGGCAATTTGAATATGCAAACTAGCCAAGAAGCATTAATGAAGGCAATTCAAGAAGTACAACAATCAGCTAAACCAGAAGACAAAAAAGAAGAAGCTCATAAGGCTCCAAAAGCTGATATGAAAAAGGCTGAAGCTAAACCTGAAGCTAAAAAGGCTGACATGAAAAAGCCTAAAGCTGAAAACAAAAAATAATTAACACAGTTATTTTAAAGTAAAAAGAGCAACTTCGGTTGCTCTTTTTTTAGTTATACACCGCAACATTTTTTATATTTCTTGCCTGAACCACAAGGACATGGTTCATTTCTTCCTGGTTCATCTTTGGCTTTTGCTGGTTCGCCAGATCCGTGACCGGCAAGCATATTAATTGCATCAAGCTCTCTTTGACGCTTATGCTCTAATTCATGTTGATTAAAATGCTCAATATTTAGATGGAATATATGATGTACAACTTCAAATCTGATCTGTTGCATCATCTCTTTAAACATATCAAAGGCTTCACGTTTGTATTCTACAAGTGGATTCTTTTGACCCCAGCTACGTAATGATATTCCCTCTTTTAGATGATCAATATTAAGCATATGCTGCTTCCATGCTTTATCTATTGTTTCCAATAATAACCATTTTTCAGCATCTTGGAACATATCAGAATTTTTTTGTTGCTCTCTAAATAATGCATATTTTTCTAGCAAGAAATTAATAAGATCACTTTTTAGAACTTCAACATTTTGTTTTGAAATTCCTGCATTTTTAAATTCTTCAGGCTTCAATGATGTAATATTGCTCAAAATTGTAATTACTTGATCATAAGTTTCAGAAGATACGTCTCTTGAACTACAATGCTGAGTTATAACATCTTGAACTGTGCCTATTATAAAATCGCGCACGAGTTCATAAACTTCTCGTTTACCTTCTAGAACATCTTTTCTATATTGATAAACAATTTTTCTCTGTTGATTTAAAACGTCATCATATTCAAGAAGATTTTTTCTAATTTCAAAATTTCTCTTTTCAACCTTTTCTTGCGCTTTTTCAATTGTTCTTGAAACAAACTTTGATTCAATGTTTTCATCTTCAGTCATTCCATAACGTTCCATATTTTTACGCAATGAATCACCAGCGAAAATTCTTATTAGATCGTCTTCTAATGAAATATAAAATCTAGATTCTCCAGGGTCACCCTGTCTTCCAGAACGCCCTCTCAGCTGATTATCAATTCTTCTACTTTCATGTCGTTCAGTACCAAGAATATAAAGTCCGCCAGCTTCCACAGACTCTGGTTTTAATTTAATATCTGTACCACGACCAGCCATGTTTGTAGCAATTGTAACACGACCAGGTTCACCTGCATGTTCAACAATTTCAGCTTCTCTTTCATGATATTTTGCATTTAATACAGAATGTGGAATTCCCGCAGTTGTTAAAACGTTACTTAATAATTCTGATGTTTCAACTGCAACAGTTCCTATTAATACAGGCTGCTTTTTCTTGAATCTTTCAATTACATCACTTGCAATTGCTTTATATTTTGCATTTTTTGATAAAAATATTAAATCAGGTTTATCAGAACGGATCATATCTTGATTAGTCGGTATCGCAACAACATCTAACTTATAGATATTATGAAATTCTTCAGATTCAGTTACAGCAGTTCCCGTCATGCCGGCTAATTTACCATATAGTCTAAAGAAATTCTGTAATGTTATAGACGCTAAAGTCTGAGTCTCTCTTTCAATTTCAACATTCTCTTTGGCTTCTAATGCCTGATGCAAACCGTCACTATAACGTCGTCCTGGCAAAATACGGCCTGTGAATTCATCTACAATTAGAACTTCACCATCTCTTACAACATAATCAACATCACGCTTAAATAGCGAATGCGCTTTTAAAGCCTGTGTAATATGATGCAATAATTGTAAATTTTCTAACGCATATAAATTCTTAACACCAAAAGCTTTTTCAACTTTATCCGTACCCTCTTCTGTTAATTGGACGGATTTAAGTTTTTCATCAAGTTCATAATCAACATCTTTTTTGAACGGCGTTACAACCTTATTTGCATCAACATATAATTTACTACTTTCATCTGATGCACCGGAAATAATTAATGGGGTTCTTGCTTCATCAATTAAAATTGAATCGACTTCATCAACAATTGCATAATTTAACGGTCTTTGAACATAATCTTCGATTCTAAATTTCATGTTATCACGAAGATAATCGAATCCAAGTTCATTATTTGTAGCATATAAAATATCATAATCGTAAACTTTTTTACGTTCATGATCATTCATGCTATTTTGTAATGCGCCTACAGTAACACCAAGAAGGTTAAATATCGGGGCCATCCATTCAGCATCTCGTCTTGCCAAATAATCATTTACAGTGACTAAATGCACACCTTTACCTTCAAGAGCGTTTAAATATAATGGCAACGTAGCTGTTAAAGTTTTACCTTCACCAGTTTTCATTTCGGCTATTTTGCCTTGATGTAAAACTATGCCACCCATCAACTGGACATCAAAATGACGTTGTCCTGTTGTTCTTCTTGAAGCTTCTCTGACAACTGCAAACGCTTCCGGAAGAAGATCATTTAGAGTCTCGCCTTTTGCTAATCTTTCACGAAATTCGGTGGTTTTATTTTTTAACTCATCATCAGAAAGCTTTGTTATTTCTGGCTCTAATGAATTTATTTTAGCTACTATCGGCTCTAATTTTTTTAACTGCCTTTGATTTGCAGTTCCAAATACCTTTGATAAAAAAGACGTTATCATTTAAATCCTTAATTTTCCTTCATATAATAGTTTATTTTCTAAGAGGAAATTTGTAAATGTTTTTAGCCAATCAACTTAATGGTTGTAGGCTGCAAGCCGGATTTAACTCCAAGTCTACGGACCGAAGAAAATTGAAGATTGCACATTGTACAGATATTATAATCTAAATTAATCTGTTCTTCTTTTATGCCAAGAGCCATTAATCGCTGTTTAGAATAATAGACATTATCAAAAATAATTTTGTCTCTAAATATAATTGATGCCTTAAAAATATCTTCTTTAGAATTTTCTAAAAAGCTTTCTGAAACTTCATAGCAGCACTTTTTGGCGCTAGGCCCAAAGAATATTTCTAGATCATTAAAATCAACAAAAAAATTAGTTTTTAGATCTTCTAAAACTTTATCTACTATACCAGATAGTGAGCCTTTCCACCCAGAATGGGCTATCGCAATAACATTATTTTTTGAATCATAAAATATAATAGGCAAGCAATCTGCAGTTAGAATTCCAATTTCAACTTCAGGCTCTTTTGTGATTAGATAATCACCCTGATAATCAAAAGAGCTAAAGTTGTTTTTATAAATTTGACCATAATTGCTATGTGTTTGATGAAGAAAGATTCTGTTTTTAGATATTTTATTTTGAAGTAGCGCTTTATTTGTAAATATATTATTTCTGAATTCTTCTATTGTAAAAGGCGCATTTGAATTGTTGCCAAAAGAGATTAAGAAATTACTGTTTTTATAGTGCATAAAAACTATCGCTTGAAAGATTGGGCTTGCCAATCGTAGGAAAATGCCTTCGGCATTTTTCGTAGATTGGTTGCGGGGGCTGGATTCGAACCAGCGACCTTTGGGTTATGAGCCCAACGAGCTACCAGGCTGCTCCACCCCGCGATAAGTTTTTGAAAGCTCCCATTTAACCTTAGTATAGGCCTTTATGAGCTACTGTCAATTAAAAGCTATTTATTTTCCGGCATAAAATCGGTTAATTCAGCTTCTTCGGAATAAGCCACATCTGGGTTTATTTTTAAGAAGCTCTTTGGTTCCGCATATACCATCGATAAGACCAGGTCTTATTGTATCTGATCCTATGAATATCTTCCCTTTAGCCCAGAGCCCATGGAAACTTTTCGCTATGATATTCTTGATCAGTATCTTTTTTTATTGCATGTTCAACTTATGAATAAAATCATATTCAAAAGTTTTATTTTCATATTTCTATTTTTTGAAACTATTTCTTCATACAAACTTGACCAATTAAGTTTAGATGAAAAAATAGGTCAGCTAATAATGGTTGCCATACCAACTGACTGCGATGAAGAAAATTTTAAATTAGTAAAAGATGTATTTGAAAAATACAAACCAGGTGCTGCTATATTTTTAGGGCTAGGTACTTTAAAAAAACAGAACCAACTTATTAATGAATTACAAGGCAAACAAAAAATTAAATTGATTATAGCAAAAGATTTAGAGCCGGGATTTTTTAGATTTACAGATTTAATTGAATTTCCTAAAAACAGGGTTTTAGGACAAGTTGATGATAATATCGTATTTGAAGTTGCAAAAACAATTGGGATTATCTGTAATTTAACTGGTATAACTATGAATCTAGCCCCAGTTGTAGATGTCAGCTGCAATCCACAAAATCCTGTAATCAAAATGCGCGCATTTGGCCCAGATAAATTTGTTGTTGCATCAAAAGGCATCGCATTTTCCAAAGGCTTACAAATCCAAAACGTCATTTCATGCGCAAAACATTTTCCTGGTCACGGAGATACAGAAGTAGATTCTCATGTAGACTTACCTATTATTAAACATTCAAAAAGTAGATTAGAAGATATTGAATTATATCCATTTAGAGAGATGATAAATAATGGCGTAGATTCTGTAATGGTGGCGCATTTAAAAGTTTTAGCTTTAGATCAAGAATATCCTGCAAGTTTATCAAAAAAAATCATAAATTTTCTTAAGAATGATCTAAATTTTAATGGTTTAATTATAACAGATGCGCTAAATATGAAAGGGATTACTAATAATTATTCGCAAACGCAGGCTGCAGTTAAAGCCTTAGAAGCAGGAAATGATATTGTACTAATTGTTGGTGATTATAAAGATTTATATTCAGAAATTTTACTCGAGATATTTAATGCTATTAAACATGCCCTAGAAGAGAACCTTTTGAATATAAATGAGATAGACAATAAAGTTGAAAAAATTCTAAAATACAAAAACAAAATTTTGGAAAATTATTATTGTAACAACTTAAAAGATGAAGATATCAAGCAACTAAATTCGACTATATCAGATTTAAATTATAAAATTTATACTTAATACTAGAATTAGATGTTATCGAAGGTGAATATTATGCTCAAAATAATTTCCGTTGGTTTAATTATAATTAACATTAACATAAGTAGTGCAAAAATTAATCTGCAAGTTCAACGTGTCCGAAATATCCCTTCAGACTATACTAGACAAATTAAATCGGCTCTCTCTTGGTCTCCTGATGGCCGATATTTAATCTACTATGATCCTTGCCCAATGTATGAATGTACACCGTTAGACGGCAGATTAAAGATCTACGATAAAATTCGTAAAGAAGTAATAACATGCTCAGAAAACAAACTCTTACAAAATATAGAATATATAGCCTGCTCACCTGCCGGAAAACGTATCGCTTTAGCAACTAGATCAAATTTTTTTATCGCCGATATGGACAGCGACCCAACTCTTACACCATTAAGAGTAGATGAAGATAAATACGAAACAGTGTCAATTCAATTAGCATGGTCATCAGATGGAAAATACTTAGCTGCTGGGTTAGATTGTAATGACGTTTGTGGCCTATTAAATTATGAAGGCAATACCATGTTTATAATTTGGGAACCTGCAAAAAGTTGGTCACCTGTTGCAAAGGCAAAATTCGCCGCTGAAACTAAAAAGCGTAGAGAAAATAGATCATCTTGCTCAATCGCCTGGAGCAAAGACAATAGGCAAATTATATCTTCATTATACTGCGAAAAATATAATGCTACATATAAAAATGATCCTGATTTTATAATATGGGATATTAACTATAAAGACGGTACTATTGCATCTGTAACACCTCAAAAAATTAATGATACTGGTGACAATGGATGCAGAGGGCTAGGAAGCCTACGTTGCTTTGATACACATTGGTCTGGTATATGCGCGGGAACAACCGGTCATAAATTATATGTGCACACTCACAACCTCGATAACAAAATTACAAGAAGAATAACAATAGCAAATAGATGTTTTAATGAAACAAATGATTATGTAACTTTTTCACCTGATGGCGAATTTGTTGCCTATCCTAGCCCAGATGGCGGTAAATTAGTTATAGAATCCATTTTGCATGATAATTTAAATCCATTAATAATTAAATTTGGCGATGAAAACTGCAGCTTAATATCTATTGCCTGGTCACCAGATAATAAATCTATAGTTGCAAAATATACTTCGCATAAAGGGCTAACTTGCAAAATGTCAGTTTTCAGCGTTTCTCAATCATGAATATAATCAAACTTGCTCTTTGGATTTCAATATATTCACCACTTTTTTGTGGATGTGGAATTTCCAAAAATAGTGCTCCTAAAAATAGATCACAAACGCGTTCTGAGCAATTTACTCCTGAGCAGAGGTATGTTATTGCACAAGCACAAATCGCTGCGCAAACAAAAGTCGACGCATATTTTAGAGAATCTGTTGAATTTTATAGTCGCCAATGGCAAAGGCAAAGGCACGTAATAACACCGCCGAGTTTAAGCTACACCAGGCGCCCCTAAAGATATTAAGAATTTTTATAGCTGAAAGTCTTTGTAGAGCATGCTTGGCTGAATACCCTGATTATTCTGATATTTGTTGCTCGCATACTTAGAATATTCACCTTCAATTGTATGATAAAATATCTGACAGATTTCTACACCTGGATAAATTTTAATTGGCTGAACGCAGAAGATCTCCAAAGTCCAGAAACCTTTAAAGCCAACATCTCCAAACCCTGCAGTAATATGAATAAATAGGCCAAGGCGGCCAATTGAAGAGCGGCCTTCTATCATGGGAACACAATTTTCTGTAGAAGTATATTCCAAAGTTCTGCCTAAATACAAAATTCCTGGTTGAATTATTAACCCCTCTTCTGGAATTGTAAGCTTTTGAACATCATGCATGCGCTTCATATCAAGAGTTTTATCTTTGTAGACAAGAAGCTCATTATGCAATTTTAAGTTGTAACTATTTGGATTTAGTTGAACCGGATTATAAGGCTCAATTATTAGATCTTTTCCCAAACGCCTTTTTATCTCTTTTCCTGAAAGGATCATGGCTTTCCCTTTTTTTGAAAATATTTTAAAACAAAAAAATTTTTAGAGCAACTCAAAATCTTGATCTGGGTCATCTAAATTATGTCTTGTTAAGCCATCTCTAATTTCAACAGGCCTGTCTAGCCTTCTTGCATTGGCAACAATTTCATGTAATACATCACTTCTATTAGATAAAACAGAGCTACGAAACCAATGATAAAGTGCACCAACAGAAGAAACCAAACATGTGTAATTTATACATGTTGGCGTAACTTCCGGAAGCTCCTGCAAAACTCCTGCTGTATTAGGACAACAAATAGCTATTGATGCTATACAAGCAGTTCCAAAGCAACATGCTGCAAACTCATTTGAACAATTGGCCTCTTGGCATAATGCATTAGCCCTGAATTCAGTTTTTTGTATTTCAGCAGAATCTGATGCATTTAAAAATATTAAAATAATTAAAGATAAAAAGTAAATTGTCCGTTTCATGTTAGTTCTCGTTGTTGTTGTTTTAGTCTTACAATTTTATGTGACGTTATAGTTAAAGTTTTTTCTGAAGAATCTTTAAGCCAAGCTGCAAAGCATGCTGGTAAAAGTGACGCAGCAAAACATTTGCAAGCAGATGTGCAATACATATAATTAAAGCCCAAGCAGCCTCCAAAAATAATTGGTGCTGCATATTGTTGACAATGCGCACTGCGCTCTAATTTCTTTAAATCTTTTAGAGTAGATTTAATTTGTAACTTTTGCTCTTCGTGATCCATTGAATTTATATACAAAATAGATGTTGTTAAAAGATACAAAATTTTCTTCATAATTAAACTTCGCAAATCTCCATTTTGCGACTACGTCTACACTTACAGTTAGAACAATTTATTTTCCTTAACAAACTATATGCTAAACAAGAAAAGCCGATGCCATTTTTTATGCTAATTGGCTCAGTACATAATCTAACCGCATTATTTGTAGCGCAACATAGAGACAGTGCGCAACACGCTGTTTCTGAAAATTTATTTATATCGCTAACTTCAATTAGCATCTTTTGTGTTTCAGAGAAATCTGATGCCTTTGATAATACAAACGCTGTCAAAAATAAAAGTGAAACTTTGTACTTCATAAAGCGCCCCTGTTGATAAACTTTACAATTTTAATATCATCCATTAGTTTAAAACATAATGCAATAAAAACAAATGGTGATAAATTGGAAATTAAAGGTCACGTTTTGCGCGTCAGTGGAACAGTTGTCGATGTAAAATTTCCACGCGATAAAGTTCCAAATATTCACGACAAACTCTATGTAAATCTCCCTAATGACAAAAAAGCTGCTTTAGAGGTTGAACAACAACTTGGTGACGGCGTTGTAAGAACAATCGCAATAGAATCAATAGACGGAATTGCAAGACATCTAAATGTTGAAGATACTGGATCACCAATAAAAGTTCCTGTTGGCAATGAAGTTTTAGGAAGAATATTTAATGTGCTTGGTGATCCAATTGATGATCAAGGACCAGTTGATACAAAAGAACGTTGGTCAATCTATGAACCAGCTCCAGAATTTATACAACAAAAAATAGAAAATGAAATTCAAGAAACTGGAATAAAAGTTATTGATCTTTTGTGCCCTTATATTAAGGGGAATAAAATTGGCCTCTTTGGTGGTGCCGGCGTAGGAAAAACAATTTTGGTGATGGAGCTGATAAGAAATATTGCAAAAGAACATGGTGGCGTTTCAATATTTACAGGAATTGGAGAACGAACCAGAGAGGGCAATGAACTCTGGCTAGAAATGAGACAATCTGGAGTGCTTGATAAAACTGCACTTGTTTTTGGACAGATGGGCGAAATGCCTGGCGCACGTCTTCGTGTCGGTTTAGCCGGACTTACAATGGCTGAATATTTTAGAGATAAAGAAAAAAAAGATGTTCTTCTATTTGTTGATAATATTTTTAGACTTGTTCAAGCGGGCTCTGAAGTCTCTGCACTTTTAGGAAGAATGCCATCTGCGGTTGGTTATCAACCAACGCTAGCTTCTGAGATGGGTATGTTCCAAGAACGAATTACAAATACAATTAATGGAGCAATAACTTCAATTCAAGCTGTTTATATTCCTGCTGACGATATTACAGATCCTGCAGCTGCAACAACATTTATGCATTTGGACGCAAGCACGGTTCTTTCAAGAAAATTAGTAGAGCTTGGAATTTATCCAGCTGTTGATCCTCTGGATTCTAACTCTAAGGGATTAGCGCCAGAAATTGTTGGCGAAGAACATTATAAAACTGCAAGAAAAGTTCAGGAAATTTTACAACGCTACAAAGAATTACAAGATATAATTGCAATTTTGGGAATAGATGAACTTTCAGAGCAAGATAAAATTATTGTTCATAGAGCAAAAAGATTGCAGAAATTTTTAACACAGCCACTATTTACTGCGGAGCAATTTAGTGGGATTGAAGGCAGATATGTTTCTGCGCAACAGACTGTTAAAGATTTTACTGATATTGTTGAAGGTGAATGTGATTCACTGCCAGAACAGGCATTTTATATGGTTGGAACTTTAAAGGATGTTCAAGAGAAAGCCGCTCATTTAAAGAAAAAATGATTTTGTTTGGAACATCCCTCGATACATCTTACTTCGTAAGACACTCGGGATGAACGGGCCGTTCATGTTGAATGTATCGAACTATGATAACGGCACTTTAAAAAGCTAATATGATTTTAAATTTAATAACACCATTTCAAAAAATAACAAAGACGGTTGCATGGTTAGAAGTTGATACAACAGTAGGCAACTTTGTAATTGAACCAGAACATGCGCCAATGATTTTAACATTAGAAAAAGATAGCAACGTTGTATTCTGTTTAGCTTCTGGAAAAAGAGAGAAAGTTTTAGTTAAAAGTGGCATAGCGCATATAAAAAGGGATTCGGTCACAATTCTCGGTGACTTATGAAACTCTTGGGATCCGTTTTAACCGGATCTTTAACTGAAGGTTTTTTAATAAGAATTAATCCACAAATATCTTTAGATTCTATAAAAACTGGAAAATTTGTTTCCATTTTAAGTGGCGATTATAGATTTTTTTCATTAATAACTGATCTAAAATTAGAAGTAACAAATCCCGATATTCTACTTTTCCCGCCATCAAAAGAAGAAAATTTATTAAAAGAAATTTTAAAACAGAAAGATATTTATGCTACAGCGCGCGTTAAATTAATGGTAGCACTAGATAAATTTAATAATGTTATTCCTGTAAAAACTATTCCATCACATTTCTCTGAAGTATTTGAAGTGTCACAGGAAGAAGTTTCATTAATCTTTGGTGATGACAAAAAAGATAAGAAATATTTCAACATAGGAACGCCACTTGATATGCAAACCGGGGTCTGCATAGATTTAGATAAACTTGTAGAAAGAAGTAACGCAATTTTTGGAAAAACAGGAACAGGCAAAACATTTATTACACGGCTAATTTTAGCTGGACTAATTTCTAATGAAAAAGCTGTAAACTTAATTTTTGATATGCATAGTGAATATGGATTACAAGCGCGCACAGAAGGCTCTAATAGCTTTGTAAAAGGTCTCAAAACTTTATTTTCTGATAGAGTTGCGATATTTTCATTAGATCCTGAATCTACAAGACGTCGTGGCAGTATGCCAGATGTAACTATTACAATTCCATATCAAGCAATTAACGTTGAGGATATTCTTTCATTGCAAGATGAACTAAATTTACATTCAACTGCTATCGAAGCTGCATATTTAATTGCATCAAAATATAAAAAAAAGTGGTTAGAAATTCTTTTACAACGTGGCCAAGATGCAAAAGAGTTTGCACAAGAAATAGGTGCGCATCCAGAATCTATTGCCGCCTTATATAGAAAAATTAAACGCATAGAGAGATTGCCATTTTTTGTATCATCAGACAGTAATTTTTCTGTAGTTGATCAGTTAATAGAATATTTAGATAGAGGAATAAATGTCACAATTGAATTTGGAAATTATAATTCAACTTTTATATATCTATTAATCGCAAATATTTTAACAAGAAGAATTCATACACAATATATCGAAAAAACTGAGAAATTCTTGGGATCACAGAATAAAGCTGATGAACCTAAAAAACTTTTAATTACAATTGAAGAAGCGCATAAATTTTTAAATCCAGTAACTGCGAAACAGACTATTTTTGGAACCATTGCACGTGAAATGCGCAAGTATTATGTCTCTCTTTTACTAGTTGATCAACGACCTTCAGGAATTGATGATGAAATTCTATCTCAAGTTGGCACAAAAATTGTAGCGCAACTTTCTGATGAAAAAGATATTCAATCAGTTCTAACTGGTGTTGCAAACTCAAGCGTATTAAGAGGAATACTTTCTACTTTAGATTCAAAGAAACAAGTTCTTGTTATTGGCCATGCAATTACTATGCCTGTTGTTCTTGAAACAAGAGAATATGGTGAAGAGTTTTATAAAGATATTCAATGTTTTTATGTTAAGCCTGTCAAAGAGCTTATTGATGAGATTTTCTGATTTCTCTAAATTCAATAACTCTATTTTCAAGCCTTTCATACATCTTGGCAACCAATTCTAGAAAATTTTTTGCATCTATTTGATCTGAATTAAATTCACGATAAAGATATTCCTGCGAAAGCCCTTTAGATTTCAAAAAATTGGGCAATATATGTTCTATGACTATTTCATGCGGCATAACACCATTAAAGCCAGAAAAGCCGAAGCTTAATGCAAATTCTTTAGCGATCTGATTGGCAATCAAAATTAAATTTTTAATTTCAATTTCCATAACTTCATTAGACCTCTTCTGAAACCATAAATTTTATGTGATACTAATAATAGATTTAAAAAAAAAGAGATTATGAAGTATCAAAAAATAAAAAACTTAC
>Ga0155637_138_pt1 | contig 35442 bp, 38 predicted proteins | sample RifCSPhighO2_12_FD_107294 | JGI IMG/M metagenome (GOLD analysis project Ga0155637, IMG submission 107294) | candidate division TM6 bacterium RIFCSPHIGHO2_12_FULL_32_22
GACTTCTGAAAAACGTAACGCTAATGCAAATATACCTGAAACAAGAACCCAGAATGCTGCACCAGGACCACCTGCGTAAACTGCGGTAGCCATTCCCGCGATACTGCCATTTCCTGTACTTGTTCCTAAAGCATTCATAAATGCCTGAAATGGTGTCATTGTTGCGCCATGAGATGTTTTTTCAGATTTATCTGGAAATAACACTAATTTAAATGATGTTACAAAATATCTAAATTGGACAAAATCTAGCATTAATGTTGCAAAGATACCAACACCAATGAAAGCTAAAATTAATGGCCAACCCCATATAAACGTACCTATATTAGAAATATATAATTCTAAATTCATATTTGATCCTTTTAATAAAAATTTTTGGTAATCTGAGAGAAATAAGAAAAAAAATTAGCAACAACAACAGGACGTTGTAGAAAATATGTTGGTTAAAGAAAAAGCTGAAGAAAAGTTAGAAAAAAATGAATTAAAGAAACGGTACAAAAGCATAATTTTGCCTTTTTGTTAACATGCCTAGTGCATGATTTAACATTACACAACTTTTTTAGTTTAAATTATTTGAGATTATTTTCAAACTATATACAATAAAATTTTCTAACTAGAAAGGTCTTTATTTGAGAACTTTAGCTTTAGATTTGGGCGACAAACATATAGGAATTGCTATTTCTGATGATTTAGAACTATTTGCAAATCCATATAAAACCGTAGATGCTTCAAAACTAGAAGAAGAATTAAAAAAAATATTTGGCGACGAAGAAATAGAAACTGTTGTAATCGGCTACCCAAAAACAATGAGAAATACCAAAAGTGAACAAACACTAAAAGTAGAAAACAGCAAAATTGAATTGGAAACTAAATTCCCAAATAAAAAATGGATCTTATGGGACGAAAGATTAACAAGCAAAAGTGCACAAAATTTAAAAAAAATACAAAATAGAGAAGACAAACTTAAAAGTCATGCTATTGCTGCAGCAATAATCTTATCTTCTTACCTGGAAGGAAAAAGATTTAATTATTAAGCAAAAATTTGATATTAAATTTTTCTTTGCTTGACATTTAGTATTAAATTTTTCTAGTTTCATTTTGAGAGCTGAAGTAAAAATAGAAAATAAGAGGGAAATTGAATGCGGTGCCGCAAATGCTCTGGGCTAATGGTACAACAATCATTCTTTGACCATTTTTTAAGTTTTGAAGGCTGGAAGTGTTTGAACTGCGGAAAAGTAATATCCAAAAAAGAAAAGACAATAGAATTTGATGCCTTTACTATATTTTATCAACAACAAAAATGTAAGAATAAAAAGTAGATTATGTATCTAGTCACACAAAGTAGTTATAATTGCATTGACCTCGGGATTTTCCAAAATCATCTTCTATTAAAAAAAGTTTCAATAGACAAAATTGATGCAACGAAACTTTTAATTGTAGAATTAGACAAACTTTTGTCTGATCTGAAAATAAGACTCTCTAATTTAGATTTTATCGCGGCAAATAGAGGCCCAGCGCCTTTTACAACATTACGTGTTTTATTAACAACAATTAATGGAATAGCGCTTTCTACAAAAATACCCTTAGTTGAAGTTGATGGGCTAGAAACATTATTAGAAAGCAATATTTCTGATGATTATGAATTTACTTTAGCAATTTTAAATGCATTTGGTGGCGACGCCTATTTTGGGTTCAAAGGCCCCAATGAAACCAAATTTGGCTGCAAAAAAATTGATGATCTAATTGCTGCATTAAAGATAATTACTGAAAATAAAAAGGTTAAAGTTGTTGGAAATGGGGTTGAGACTTTTAAAAAAGAACTTTCTGACTTAAATATTTTTGTTCCTGAAGATTATCCTGAATATACAAGCCTAGAAGAGATTGCAGAAAAGGCTTTTCATGATCGGCAAAAGCATAAAATTGTAGCAAAAATTATGCCACTTTATCTAAAGGAAGCTGTTTAATTAAATAACGCTCTAAATGATCCTAATCCAACATTTAAAGCTTGAACTGAACGCAACACGGTTGGCGTTAATTTGCAGAAGATAAAATTATTTTTCTTCATTATTTCTTTTTCTGAATCAGAAAAATCACCCTCTGGGCCAATAATCAAATTTAATGAATTTGTATCTTTTATTTGATTTAATGTTGAAAGTAAGCTTTGGCCGTTAACGTCTAATAGGATATTGATTATACTTCGACTCGCTAATGCTCGCTCAGTATGACTGGCCTCAGAAAATTTAACTGGCTCATTTAATTCAGGAATAAAGAAATTTTTAGATTGTTCTGCGGCAGAGATTAAAATTTTATCAAAGCGCTCTTTAAATTTATTTGACCACCAATTTTTGTGAATTTTTTCAGTTATAAGTGGTGTAATTGAAGTTGCACCAAGTTCAAGGCAACTATATAAAATTTCTTCAAAAGATTCTTTTTTTAATAATCCAATAAAAATATTAATTTCTGGCTTTATCGATTCAATTTTTAATTTTTTATTAATTTTAATTTCAATTTTATCTTTTGAAATAGATATTATCTCACAATCTAAAGAAATTTTTCTATCAAAGAGTACTATTTCATCTTCAGTTTTTAATCGTAATACTAAACTAATTCTTTTTACAAGCTCTTTGTCTTTAATAGAATTTTCTATTTTTGATAGATCTTCTACAAAAAATGCGAATTTATGCTTTGGGCTCAACTTCGAGCTGTTCTGTCTCTTTATCATGTTGTTTTAAATATTTGTCATAAACTTTATTATAAAAATTAACTGCCTTTTCTTTAACAGAAAAATAGGTCAATAAAACAAATGTCATAACTTTGACAATCGCTCTTGTGACAACAGGCGGAAATGGAATATATGGCAACTCAACTCTTTCACTCAAAATTCTATCGCCATCTTTTTCTACTTCTTCTGACATCTGACCAACAAATAGATCTATAGACTGATTTGGAATTATCCATGCCTGATATCTTTCACTTTCATTGCCACCTTTAAATACAAATATTAAAGTTGTTCCATTTGTATCTTTAATTTTAAATCCGCATGCAGGCTTTCTAGATCTAACTGGCTCTTCATCTTCTTCAATTGGACACGGTTCTAATTCTGCAACAACGTCATCATGCAGCATGCTTAAATATTCATTTTCTAAAGTTTTTGATTCTTTAGGCATTTTATTAATCGCTATCTGATGATCTGTCAAAGTTTCCAAAGGACAAATTTTTAGATAACCATGTTTTACATGTTCGCTTGTTTCATCTTGGTCGTCCATTCTGCTATTTCTTTTTGGCTCTCTTACTAGAACTAATGAATGTGTGTATCTTATGTTTTCTAAATCAAGTGAATAGATATTTGAAAAAATAAACAAAGAAATCGAAATTTTTGCTTTCATTTTTACTCTTTTTTTTGATCATGGATTCGAGCAGCATGACCGGTATAATAAATTACTTCCATAACATGAAGCATTAATATAGCAGAAAAATTTTGTGATAAAAACAGAAAATTTAGCTATACATGAAGTCTGGGGCAGGGCCAGCACTATCTTCACGCTTGATTCTAGAGTTTTTAACATATCCAATTGCATCTTTAAAATTCTCAGCGGAGATTATTTTTCCGGCTCTTGCAGCAAATCTTGCAGCGCTATTTACAGTTTCTTTAATTTCTGCGCAATTAAAATCTTTTGTAGATTCTGCCAAAAATTTTAGATTTACTGCATCACGTTCCATGGCTCTAGGGCGACTATAAATATAATATTTAAAAAGTAGAGATCTTTTTTCATCGTCAGGCAATTTAATTTCTATCTTTGTATCAAATCTTCCTGGCCTAGTAAGCGCTTCATCTAAAGCTTTTGGTCTATTTGTAGCACCAAATATCATCAATTTATCTCTATCAATTGCTAAATCATCGCCACCGTCCATTATTGTTAACAATTCGGATAGAGTGCGTCCTTCTTCACCAGTATTATCTTTATCACTATCGCGCGCTTGACCTAAAATATCCACTTCATCTAAAAATATCAAAACCAATTTACCAACTCTTGTATATAGTTTCGCTTCTTTAAATAAATCTCTTACAGCACTCGCTCCAACGCCAATATATCTATTAATAAAAGAAGAACCGGAACGATAAATGTAATGTGCCTTTAATTTTTTTGCTAATTCTTTTATTAATAGAGTTTTTCCTGTGCCAGGAGCACCATATAGTAAAACACCTAGCGGCCTTTCAACACCTACTCGAGCATAACGAACATCACCTTGTAAAAGATATTGCAAATCAGTGATCTCTTCAGGAACATCGCCAATATATTGATCAAATATCAATGGATCAGGCGCAAATTCTTCAGTCTGAGTCGATACTTCTTTTTTAACATTAAATGCTGCAGTATATGTTCTAACTGAAAAAATATCCGGATCAACAGGTGATGGTGGACCAGATTTTGGAGAAATCGGCAATAATCTGTATGGTTGCAAAATTTCATCATTTGTATCTATAGGAAGAGTTGGTAACGGCGGCGGTGGAACAATAACCCTTCTTCTAAATGGCCTTTTGTATACTACACTGGGCCGCTGCGTTGGTATCTTATTTATTGTGAATAATTCTTCTTTCAATTCCTCTGATTCTCTGAAACCCAATTGCATTTTAATGGCTAAGCAATCAAATGCCGTAGAAACTCTTAACCAATGAATAGATGATTCTGGTCTAAAATTATTTATCGTATCAATTAGATTTATGCATTCTGTAGCTTTTTTATGTAAAATATAATAATCATAAATTTTATCAGGCAGCTGTGGTCGCTTGTCAGATGAGAAAATAAAACCAGCATAAAGCACGAAGAAAAATGTTAATTTCTTCATAATATTCTCCACTAATTATACATATGTTCTGGTGGAGCATCATGCTGATGTGTAGCTTTTATTACTTCAAATCCAACCCTAAAATCTTCAGCGCAAATAGCTCTTCTATTTCTTGCAGCACTTAATGCAGTCTGATTAACTAGATCTTCAAGCTCGGCGCAATTAAATCCTTCTGTCATTCTAGAAAGTGTTTCTACATTAAATGCCCTATCTTCCATTAATCTATCTCTTTTATAAACATAATGATGTAAAATTGCTGCACGCTTTCTTAAATCAGGAATATCAATTTTTATTTTATGATTAAATCTTCCTGGTCTTATTAAAGCTTCATCTAAACTTTCTAGTCGATTTGTTGCACCAATAATAGTAAGAGAATCTGGTATTTTGTGTGATTCAGCGCCATCCATTAATGTCATAAGTTGAATTATAGTTCTATCAGCTTCTAATGAGCCTCTATCTCCGCCATCACGCTTTTGACCAATAGCATCTAGCTCATCTAAGTAGATCAAAACAACTTTGCCAAATTGCGCTTCTTTTATCGCGCAATCAAATAATTGACGAATTGCATTTGCTCCAGTTCCGACATATTTATTAATAAATGATGAAGAAGATCGACTGAAAAATAATGCCTTTAATTCACCAGCTAAAGATCTTGCTAATAATGTTTTGCCTGTTCCTGTTGGCCCATAAAATAAATAACCTAATGGTTTTTTAACTCCAACCCTTACATAATCAGGATCATTAGCCAAAATGCATTTAAGATCTTCTATTTCAGCTGGAACACCTCCAACAACATCTGCAAAACTAGTCTCTGGCATATAACCACCTAATTTTTCAACTTCTGATTCGTCAGCAGGACCAGCTGGGCCCATAGGTCTAGTTGAAATGCCGGTATGTCGTACTTCCACTCTGCGATGACCTGCTCTACGCTGTTCACTCGGCCGTTGCGCCATCAGCTCGTGTAATGGATTATTTACTCTTTGAGTTTCAGGGGGCCTTGATCCTAAAACTATTGGTGCACTTTGCAAGCTATGATTATCTTGTGAACTTTCAGAATCATCTTCTACACTAGGTTTCTTTAATGGCGGAGTTTGAATTGGCAAGTTGTTATGTTGTAAAATTTCATGTCGCAATCTTCTTGATTCATCCACTTTAAGATGCATCTTCTGAGACAAATCTCTAAATGTCGCTAGAACTAAAAATCTTTTTTGCCGTGGATCAGAATTTGAAGATTTAATAGCTTCAATAAATTTTTTGCATGCTCGTCTGTCTGCATATGTATCACAATATTTTCTAATTTTAGTTGGGAGCCAAATGTTATCAGAGTTAACTGATCTTAACATTACACCTATGAAAAAAAGGAAAAGCACTTTTTTCATAATTTCTCCCTTGAGTTTTTTAGTTTATTTATAAACTAAGATGCTAATGGAGATTTATAAATCAAAAATGCATTTTTTGAAACAAATATAAAAAAATAGTTTATTTAGATGGATTCTAAGCTGTTATTTAAGCTTATAAATTTTGTGTTTTCCAACTTTTAAGATATCAGCAGAATTCCATTTTATTTGCAATTTAAAATCATTAATAACTGAATCATTAAGCTTAACGGCACCCGATTCGATTAATCTTTTAGCATCAGAGGAACTTTTAATTGCATCTAAAATTTTGAGAAGATCTACAATCCAAATTGGATTTTCTGTATTTTTTGGTAATTCAATTTCATGAGCTGCAGAATAATCTTTTTTCTGAAACAGATCTTCAAACTGCTTTTTTGCTTCTTGAGCCTCTTTTTCTGACCAGAATTTTTTGACAATTTCAAAAGCCATCTGCTTTTTTAGATCCATTGGATGAACATTTTTATCTATATCTGTTTTATGTAAAAGGAGATTATAATAACGAATCATTAAATCATCTGAAATTGACATCAATTTACCAAAAGCCTGTTCTGCTGGTTCATTAATACCAACAGCATTTCCTAAAGATTTAGACATTTTTTCGACTCCATCTAAACCTTCAAGTAATGGCATTGTAATTATAATTTGTGGCTCTTGTGAATATTTTTCTTGCAGGGTTCGGCCCATTAATAAATTAAAAGTCTGATCGGTTCCGCCTAATTCAACGTCAGCTTTTAATGCAACAGAATCATAACCTTGCATTATAGGATATAAAAGTTCATGTAAACTAATTGGCTGCTTCTCTTTTAGACGTCTTGAAAAATCTTCACGCTCAATAAGCTGCGCAACTGTAACACTTGCGCATAATTCAATTAAATCTTGAATTCCTAATTTATCTAACCATTCAGAATTGAATCTAATTTCAATCTTTTTCGGATCCAAAATTTTTGCAACTTGTTCAACATAAGTTGCCGCATTTTTTTTAATTTCTTCTTTTGTAAGTGGCGGTCTAGTTTTAGATTTTCCCGTTGGATCACCAATTCTGGCAGTAAAATCACCAATCAAAAAAATTACTTTATGGCCCAAATCTTGAAATTCTTTGAGTTTTTCTAAAACTACTGTATGGCCCAGATGAAGATCAACTGATGTAGGATCAACACCCAATTTAATAATTAAAGATTTGCCCTTTTTTAATTTTTTCTGAAGATCTTCTAGAGGAATAACCTGAACGGTACCATTTTTAATTTTTTCTAAATCAGTCATCTATTATCCATAAATTAAGCCAAGAATGTAACTTAATAGGTGATCGAGCGGCTCCATCAATAACATTGATAAAACTAGAATTAACAAAATTACACCAAATTGATTTCTTCTTAAAAAATTATCTTCTGAAACAGAATAGATTATCAAATTCACAAAGCCTATAACTGTATAGACTAAAAATAGCGATGCACACAATCTTGTTGTTGCAGAGCCAAATAAAAGTATCGCATTTGAAACGTTCAGCAATGATAGTTTAACTAAAGCTAATTTCAATAGACTAAAAATTGGAATCACTAAAATTGTTGCAATTAGATAAGAAATTGAACTTGTAAAAATTAGAAGTACTGTTCTTAAAGTTTTAAATTTTCCATGAATAAGATCTATATTTATTGGAATTCTTTTTCCAAAACCAAAGTTCATATCCATACCGATAAATTGCCAGGGGAAGACTAATATAAAAAATCCAAAAGCATCAAAATGCATACCTGGATCAAAGGTCATGTATCCCTCATTTGCAGCAGTGTCGTCACCAATTTTTTTGTTTAAAAATGCTTGTAACCAGCCACTGAAACATACTGTTGGAAAGTAGGCTAGCACAAAAGCGATTTTTATTTGTAAAAGAGTATTTAAATCCATAATTTCACCTAATTGTAATTCTAAGCCAATTAGGCTAATTAATCAAATTCCCCGGTATGACATTTTGTTTTGGATCGCTATACTCTTAGAATAAACAAAAATACAAAGGGTAAATTGTGAACAGTTCAAGATTAAGCTGGATAAATCTAAATACAACGTTTATATACAAAAAAATTATAGCGCCATTAAGTCTAATAATTACAACTTTTGTAATCTATTTTCCATCATTAAAATATCCATTTCAGTTTGATGATAGCGCGAATATCATCAAATTTTACAATATTCGCCATCTAACATTTTCAGAACTATTTTTTAGTTCATCAAGATGGGTAATTTTCTGGCTCAATACACTAAATTATAAACTTGCCCAATTTGATCCATTTGTTTATAGATTTTTTAATTTATGTTTTCATCTAATAGCAGGATTATTAATATATTTCTTATTAAGCTCTCTTCTTTCAAAATTTAAAAATAAATTTTTTGAAAAAAATTCGTTTTATATTTCACTTTTAACAGCTGCAATGTTTCTGTTGCACCCAGTTCAAACACAGACAGTTTCTTATGTAATTCAAGGGCAACTTGAAGGCTTAGCTACGCTATTTGTTCTATCTATAGTTTCACTTTTTGTATTTGCTACAAGACAACACGGCCTAATAAAAACTTTTTCTTATTCAATGATCTTTTTACTGGCATTTTTATCTTCAGGAACAAAAGAAATTGCGATAGTTTCACCTTTTTTAGTTCTTTTAATTGATTGGTTTTTTATCGCTCAAGGTGAATGGAAACAATTTAAAAAGAGAATATTTTTTCATATCTCACTATTTATTTTTGTTTTCGGTTTATATGCATATTTAATGAAGCCACAATTTTTCTTAAATATTTTTGGATTTAAAGTCGAAGCAAAAAATAATATTGGAAACCTCCTAAATTCTAATTATCAGCAACCAATTACTGCATGGCAATTCTTTATTTCACAATTTAAAGTTATTTTACATTATTTTGCCATTTTTATATGGCCATTTTCTTTATGTGCAGATTATGATTGGCATCTTGTAAATAGCATTTCTGATATAGATTGCTTTTTACCATTCTTTGCAGTTCTTGCAATTGTTTTATTTAACTTTTATCTTTTGAAAAAAAATAAAACAAATTTAATAGCATTTGGTCTTTTATGGTTTTTAATATGCTTAGCACCACGCTCTTCAATTGTTCCATCATCAGAAATTATGGCCGATTATAAAACTTATTTGGCATCGTTAGGATTCTTGTTTATTCTTGCAAGCTTAATAATTTTTCTGGCATCAAAAACAAAATATTTAACACATATAATTATTTTTGCTCTAATAGCTCTTTCGTTTGGCACAATAAGAAGAAACTATGTATGGAGCTCCGGTTACGAGTTCTGGAAAGACATAGTAGAAAAATCACCAACAAAAGCGCGCGCATTTAATAATTTGGGAAACGAGCTTGTAAGACAAAATAGATACAAAGAAGCAATATTCTATTTCAAGCGTGCAATAAAACTTGAAGGCAAAGATTATTCTGATCCACATGTAAATTTGGGAAATTGTTATGGCTTGTTAGGTAAATTTGATTCAGCAATAGAATCTTTTAAACGCAGCTTAATTGTAAATAAATACCAACCAGACGCGTATAATAGTTTAGGTCTTGCATTAATGCAACAGAATAACTTTGAAGCTGCAGAACAGTCATTTTTAGCATGTTTAATGCTTGTTCCCCATTACGGTAAAGCCTTATTAAATTTATCAAGAACTTATATACAATTAAATGATTATGATAGAGCTTGGACTTGTCTTAATAGAGCTGTAAAAAAGAGTGACGTTGATAATTCTGTTCTTGCATGGGAACCGTTTGCGGAACTAAGCATTAAGATGGAAAAATATGAAGATGCAATTTTAGGTTTTCAGAAATTATATCAACTTGAATCTAATCCAGATAATCTCTTTAAAATTGGCGTTGCATTTTATATGAACAAAGATTTTGAAAATGCATTAAAAATATTTGAACAAAGTCACAAAATAGAACCTTTTGATAATAGAATTTTATGCGATTTAGTTGAATGCAATATCAAACTACATAATGCAGAAGGCGCTATGAAATATATAAATTATTGCAAGCAAAACAGAATTATCTACCCTGGGATGGATGTTCATGAAGCACAGTTATATTATTTTGCAGGTAATTATGATTTAGCAAAAAATATTATTAATAATTTCTTGAATAAAGATGGACAAACTGAAGAATCAAGAAGAGTTGCTTATGAAATTTTAGATGCAATTGGCTAAACAAATCTTGTTCTACTATACCAGATAATTGATGCTTGTATTCCAATTGCCATTTGTAGAATCTGTTGCACATCAGATTGATCTTGAAACTGGTAAATTTTAAACGAAGAATCTAATTGCAACAACTCAGCTTTGTAATACAAAACTGCATATTTTTCTTCCATTTTAAAGACTTTAATTTTTGGTTCAAATGGATATTGTGACCAAATGGTCATATGAATTTCTTCTGCCCCTAGAGGAAGCTCTTGAAGTTCTGTTATTACTGAGAAAGATTTAAAAAAACTAAATAATATAAATAATAGCTTTTTATTCACTTACTCCGTCATCTTATAAAACCAAGTAACTCCTGAATTTCTAGCAAATCCTACAATTAAATGCAAATTTTCAGAAAGTTGCTGCGCTTCTTCATGATTCATACATCTCCAATATTCAACTGAACCAGCAACTTCAACTTTTGCATATAATAAATTTGCAGGCGTTTTTCTAAAGTTTTCTATGCCTCCGATAGATATCCAATCTCTTAAATATGGCACAGTTTTACATCTAGATGGCACCGGTCTAGAAATTCTAGCAGGATACGAATTTAATAAACTGCAAACTGATAAAAGTACGAATAATTTTTTCATAATACCCTTTATCCCAGTCACCCTTGAGCGAGTCGCAAGACGAGTCGAAGGGTGATTTACAGCCATACTTCGACTCATTTCATTCGCTCAGTACGACCGTAATTAATATTCAACACCCTTTCTTGCGACAAAACCTAAATCATAAGGATGTTTCTCTTTTCTAACTTCTGTAACAAGCTGCGCATTTTCAAAAATCTTAAAATATGGAACATGCGAACCTGTCAAAATTAATTCAACATCTAAAGGCTTATTCTCTATTAACTCAACTATCTGTTCTTCAACAAGCAATCCCAATTGCACCGCATATAAAATTTCATCGGCTATAACGATATTAAAATTTTTTAAACAATTTCTTAAATAATCTAAAGCAATATTACAAGCAGCGATCTGCTCTTCTGTCGGCTTGATAACCCAACCGCCAGTTCCAAATCGCTTGTAACTAAAATTATCAAATCGTTCTAATGCCTTAATTTCACCTGGAATCTGTTCATCAAGAGAATCCGCACCATTCTTCATAAATTGTACCAAGTGCACTTTATAATCATTTCCACAGGCACGTAAAGCTGTGCCCAATGCGCTAGTTGTTTTGCCTTTGCCGTTACCCCAAAATACCTGAACAAAGCCCAGGCCAGCTTTTTTAAGCTCTTTCATGAGATGCCTTTAAACGCCTTTTTGACGCGGAAATTAACAACTGTATAATTATAATTAAAGGTAAATTACAAAGCAAATATGTAGATATACCCTTCGACTCATTATATTCGCTCAGGGTGACCGGTCATGGTGAGCGAGCCAACAGGCGAGTCGAATCCATGAATGTAAAAATTATGGAAAAAAAATACGATTCCCAAAATTCAGAAAAGAACTTAATATCAAAATGGCAAAAAGAAGAAATCTATAAATTTGATAAATCATCAAAAGAGCCGCTCTTTAGTATAGATACGCCACCACCAACAGTTTCAGGCTCACTTCATATAGGCCATATATTTTCTTATACACAGACAGATATAATTGCGCGCTATCAGAGAATGTCAGGAAAAAATGTCTTCTATCCATTTGGTTTTGATGACAACGGACTTCCAACAGAACGTTTTGTAGAAAAGAAAAAAAGTATTTCTGCAATTAGTATGAAACGCTCAGAATTTATAGAATTATGTTTAAAAGAAAGTCATGCAGTAGAAGAGACTTTTAAAGATCTTTGGCAAAAAATGGGTCTCTCTGTTGATTGGAAATATACATATTCCACAATTTCTAAAGAAGTACGCAAAATTTCACAAGAATCTTTTTTAAAACTTTTAGAAAAAAACTACGTCTATAAAAAATATGAACCCGCTCTATATTGCACAAGCTGCTTCACGTCAGTTGCACAAGCTGAATTAGATGATATTGAAGTTAATTCATTCTTTAATGATGTTGAATTTTCATTAAATGATGGCTCTGAAGCTGTAACAATTGGCACAACACGCCCTGAGCTTTTACCGTCATGTGTTGCACTTTTATATAATCCAAATGATAAGCGCTATAAAAATTTAAAGAATAAGAAAGCAATTGTACCAATATTCAATTATGAAGTGCCAATTTTAGAAGATGAAAGTGTAGAGATAGAAAAAGGTACTGGCCTTGTAATGTGCTGCACATTTGGAGATAAAAAAGATATTGAATGGTACAAAAAATTTAATCTACCTTACAGACAATCAATTGGAAAAAATGGAAAATGGACAGAAATTACCGGGCCACTTGAAGGGTTAAAAGTTGTTGATGCGCGCAAAAAGATTCTAGAACTCTTAAAAGAATCTGGTGCATTAAAAAACCAAAAACCGATTACACATGCAGTCAATGTTCATGAACGTTGTAAGCGTGAAATTGAATATCTAGAAATTTCTCAATGGTTCTTGAAAATTCTAGAATTTAAAAAAGACTTTTTAAAAGAAGCAGAAAAAATTAATTGGTATCCTGCATATATGAAAAGCAGATATATAAATTGGGTAGAAAATTTAGGATGGGACTGGTGCATTTCAAGACAGAGATTTTATGGAATTCCATTTCCAATCTGGTATTGCAAAGACTGTAATGAAATAATTACCCCCAAAATTGAAGAGTTACCTGTTGACCCACAAGAACAACTTCCTGAAAACTGCAATAAATGCTCAAGTAAGAATATTATTCCAGATTCTGATGTTATGGATACATGGAATACGTCTTCTATTACGCCATTTATTTGTAAATCTCTGCTTAATGACAAAAATATATTTGAAGACAAATCGAATAATTTTATACCAATGAGCATGCGACCACAAGCGCATGATATTATAAGAACTTGGGCTTTTTATACAATTGTTAAAAGTTGGATGCATTTAGATAAGATTCCGTGGAATGAAATTGTAATTTCTGGACACGTTTTAGCTGGAAAAGAAAAGTTATCAAAATCAAAAGAAAATGAACCATTTGCACCTGAAAATTTATTGCAGCAATTTAGCGCTGATGCAATAAGATTCTGGACCGCATCCGGCAGCTTAGGACAAGATATAACTTTTTCTGATACACAATTAAAGGCTGGCAACAGAGTTGTAACTAAACTTTGGAATGCATTTATTTTTGCCAAACCAAACATCTTGAGTGATTCTGAAAGAATTTTATCGAAAGATGATCCATCTCAAAATCTCACTCTAATTAATAGATGGTTAATTTCAAAACTTGAAGAAACATTTAATACATACAAAAAATATTTTGAGCAAAATGAATTTGGCTTGGCATTACAAACTTTAGAGAAATTTTTCTGGTCAGATTTCTGTGATAATTATTTAGAAATAATAAAAAATCAGATCTTTAATCCAAATTTATATACAAAAGAAGATTTAGATTCTACAAAATGGACCCTATATAATGCTGGTTTTAAAATATTGCAGCTTTATGCGCCATATGTTCCATTTGTTACAGAAGAAATCTATTTAAATATCTATAAAAACTCTGTAAAAACTGATTCTTTACACTTAACAAAATTTGTAAATCTAAATGTTAATTTAGAAAACACTGAAGATGCAAATATAATTTTGGAAATTGTAGATAGAGTTAGAAAATTTAAAACAGAAAAACAACTTTCATTAAAGACAGAAATTGAAGAATTAAATATCTCTTGCAACAAAAAAGATCAAGAAATTATTAAAGAAAATGAACAGCTTATTAAAGGCGTAACACAGGCTAAAAAGATAAATTTAAAAGAAAGCCCAGAGTTTAAAATAGAATTTAATTTATAGGCAAAAATGAAGAAAAATAAAAACGAACCAGAATTTATAGTGGATCATACAGGCAAACCAACTAAAGTTGTATTAAGTATCAACGTTTATGAAAAGATGTTAGAAGAAATTGAAGATAGAAAGCTTGGAAAGATTGCCACAAAGCTTTTGAAAGAAAAAAATCAATTTACAGATTTTGCAAAAATCAAAAAAAGAATATTAAAATCTTAACACAAAATGTCTATTTATAAACATTACACAATAGTGATTCATAAAAAATCTGAAAAGTTTTTAGATACTATCCCTATTGAAGATCAAAAAAAATGTATAAAGAAAATAGATAGTTTAACTAATGATAATTATAAAACTCTAAATATAAAAAAACTTAAGAGTTACAAGAATTTATATCGAATATCTGTAGATATGTATAGAATTATATTTTATCCGGATAATAAAGAATTAAAGATATTTATAGTACTTATTGGTCCGCGAAAACATATTTACAATAAATTAAAAAATCTATCGCCATTTTAGTGATATAAAATCAAGGGTTTTTATGATTTCTATTAAAAATAGACAAAGAAAATACAAAATTAATCTGAGTTTAAAGTAGAGTTTAACTAAGCTTATGCAGGCCCCAGCTTGCTCTTGAACTCTATATCTTTTTTACTGAAGAATTAAATATTTCTTGTAATAAAAAAGATCAAGAAATTATTAGAGAAGATGAGCAGCTTATTAAAGGCGTAACACAGGCTAAAAAGATAAATTTAAAAGAAAGCCCAGAGTTTAAAATAGAATTTATTTAAGCTGATTTTAACCCTTTTAAGTAACTTATTAAAGAACTGCACCGAGCATCATCATCAGCATTTTCTGCATAATGCAGTACATTATATCCATCGTTATCAGTAAGTTTATAATTAGCGCCAGCATTCACTAACGTTCGAACTTTAGGCAAATTACATTGTTCTGCAATATACATCAATGATGTTAAACCCTTACTATCGTGGTGATTTATTGTGTCAGCTGCGCCATATTTTAGTAATAAATCAAGCATTGCCAGCGGCATCGTAATCATCAGCATCGTTTTGCCAGCATTATCTATATTATTTACATCACCTCTTGGATCACCGCTACTTTCTAGCAACTTTTGAGCTAATTTATAGTATCCTTTTGTAATTGCTGTCGCCAATGGATTATAACCAAACTTTGAATCTCTCATATGAAGATCAGCACCATGATCTAATAAAAATGGCAGATGCTCTAATACAGTAGCTTCTGGGCTATAAAATATATATTGATTGAATATAGTTTGACCGTCTGACCACTCACCATTAAGATCTGCCCCTGTATCTAATAACTTCTCAATTTCACTTGTTTTCCAACTTATAAGAGCTTCCTTCAGTTCGTCTTGCAATGATCCGAAATCTGCAGAGAAAAGATTAGTAAAAACTAATATAAAAATAGCTAAAAACTTATTATTTAATTGCATATTTTCCTCCAATTTATTAATATTTTATTAAGAATAACCTATTAAATAGGCCAAAATCAAGGGTTTTTATGATTGCTATTAAAAATAGACAGAGAAAATACAAAATTAATCTGAAAGAATTAGAATCAAATGCCCTTAAAATACTTACTTTTTTGGGCTATAAAGATTTTGATTTAGGTATTTTGATAACTACTAATGCCACAATAAGAAAATATAATAGAGAATATAGAAATAAGGACAAAGCCACTGATATTATCTCTTTTCCATTCCATTACAACTTAAAGCCTGGTGAAAAGATTAAAGCTAAATCTAAAGAAGAGAAAAATATTGGGGATATAATAATATCCCCAGAGTTTATTGATAATGATGCTAAAAAAGCAGGCATAACTTTCAAATCCCGATTAAACCATATTCTGGTTCATGGAATCTGCCATCTTCTTGGCTATGATCATTATACAGAGGCGTCTGATAAACTTATGAAGGCTCAAGAAGATAAGCTAATTAAGCTTCTTTAAAACTTAATACATAATCTTTGTTGGCATCCATAGTAGTAAAATTAGTCTGAACTATGTTGCTTCTTTGATTATTCGGACTGTCAGGACATATATACGTATAATCCATAGCTAATGCCACCTGATTATAATTTTCAAACTTTTTTTCTGGATCGAATTTTATGCTCTTCCCGGCATCTAGATGAGCCTCAAAACTGCTGTTGGGTCCTTGTAGCTGCAAACTGATCTTATTGAATGGAGTATTATTAGTTATACTTCCCGCATTCAACGACATCGTTACTAATACGCCTAAAATAGCGATTTTCTTCATCTTTTTCTCCATTTTTTGGGTTAAAAATACTACTTGTTTGATAGATTAACAGGTTTGAAATACAAAAAGCAAGAAAAATCTTGATTTTATGCTTTTAAATAGGGCATACTAGAGAAAAAAGGAGGATAAAATGAAAAAAATAATTTCCTTATTCCTATTAGTTTTAGTCGGTTTATCTGTAACTGATGCCCAAGCTAGACGCTGGGGCCGCCGTTACGGCTGGGGCGGCTGGGGTGGAAGCGGCTATGGCTGGGGTGGTTACTATGGTGGTTACTATCCATATTGGAATAACTATTATGGCGGATACTACCCATATAATGGATATTATGGTTCAGGTGCTGGCTTCTATGTAGGAACACCTGGATTCGGTTTCGGTTTCGGGATATAAAAAGACTTTCATTTCATTAAGCCTTCATTTAGAACTCTACAAAGACCCTTTCTGGTGATAGAGTAATCTCTATTATTTAAGAAAGGGTTTTTGTATGCAAAAAAAATTACTTTTAATATTTTTAGTTTCTGTAGCACAAATAAATGCTCTGAGCAAGCTTGCAGTAGCTCTACTATCTTCTATAGCAGGATTCGCTGCGTCTTATTCAGGTCCAAATGCAATGTCACTAATTTTTGATAAAGCAAGGGAAATTAAAGATCCTGAATTAAGAAAACAGTGGCTAGAAAGCTTACGTGATTTTGCTGAAAGAAACAGAAAAGCTTCTTTAAGACGCGCTGAAAGATATGAAGATCTAGGTAAAAAAATGAAAAACGCTTTAGATAACATCCCTGATAAAGCCGTTGAAATGCAAGATATGCACACTCAGATTGAAGAACCGGAAATTACAGAAGTTCCTGATTCTACAAATTAATTTGCCATACTTCGATACAATTTTACTTCGTAAAATCACTCCCAGACTTCGCCAACCAGCCGTCGCTAAAGCTATGGCGGTCAAGAGGCTTCGTCGGGCACAGCAGTATGACTGTGACCTGCGTAGCTTTATGCGAAGCATGGTTCGGACCATTCATCTCAAGTAATTCTGTAGGAATTGTATCGATAAATCTCTTTTTCTATTATCGGCGCGATTGAGATAACTTCAAATTTATCTGGTATCTGATTCTGTTTAATGGAGTCAGTTACATAGATTTTATTAATCGAACTATTTTCTAATTTCTCTATTGCACCCGAACAAAAAACTCCATGAGTTGCAGCAACATCTACAATAGAAGCGCCATTTTTATATAAAAGTTCTGCAGATTTAATTATAGTAGATCCTGTTGTTATCATATCATCTATAATTAATATTCTTTTACCTGATACATTTTCTGAGCCTTCAATAAAAGCTACATTATCATGATCAATACGTTTTTTTGTTAAAGAAAAAAATTTAGTGTTGCTAAGTTCAGCGATTTTCTTAACAAGTGCGGCGCCACCTTTATCTGGAGAAACTATAAAATCAAAATTTTTTGCTAATTCTGCAAAAATAGAAAAGGGGATAATTGGCTTAAAATTTAAATAATATGATAATTTATCACTATGTGGATGCAGAATAAAAATTTTATTAATATCAAATAATCTTAGAATACGAGAAATTACTTCTGCTGATAATGCTTCACCCTCTTCATTAATTCTATCTTGTCTTGAATATCCAAAATATGTAAAAAAGAGATTAATTTTTGCATTTTGTCTAGTTAACGCGTCTAATAAAAAAGTTAATTCTAAAATATTATCTGATGGCGCCATTGTATTTGTAATTACAAATACTTCTCTATTTTTTACATCAGTTTCTAATTTTAGATAAAGTTCTCCATCACAAAATCTATCCAATTTATATTTTGAATATTCAAAATTCTTTTCTAAATATTTAACTGATTCAGTAAAAAATAGATTCATTTTTGCGCCTCATTAAATAATTTTAGTGCTTCTTGATCATCAACCTGATCAAAATTTTTGTAAAATTGCCCTACGGCTCTAAACATTTCTGGTTCATATAAACAGATTAGTTCATCAGCATATTTTTTTAGTCTCTCAATTGTATCTGAAGGGCCAACCGGCAAAGCTACAATAATTTTTTTTGGCTCTCTTTTTCTAATTAATTCTAATGCTGAAATCAGAGTATTTCCTGTTGCTACGCCATCATCTACAACAATTACAGTTTTATTTTTTATATTTAATGCTTTTCCATCTGGATGATATTGAAGAAATCTTTTGTCTAATTTATCTTTTAAAAGCTCAACCTGCTCGCTGATATAATTTTGCCATTCAGGGCCTTTAAATTCTTCATCACGAAATACCAAATCACCCTCTCTATTGATTGCGCCAATTGCAAATTCAGGATTTCCTGGAGCGCTAATTTTTTTTGTTAGAACTACATCCAATGGAAGACCAAGAATTTTTGAAAGTGTTGCACCAATTTCTAATGCGCCTCTTGGAATTGCCAATATTACTGTATCTTTAGAGTCTTTGTAATTTTCTAACGCATCTGCTAGAATTTTAGCAGCATGAAAGCGATCTTCAAATACCATATTTATACCTTAGTTATAATTTTTAGAGTTATAATTTTTAGTTATTAAGGAAGATAATTGAAAAAATATATTTTTTTAAGTCTCTCTATAAATCTTATACACTGCGAACAGCCTATAAATATTTATAATACCAACAACAACAGTGTTGTAGTAGATCTACAAAATGAGGTAAAACAATTACAAAAAGCTCATCAAGAAACAGTAACAGATTTTAATCTGGCTAAAAAGAAATTTGCTGATCATTTAAGAAATATTGGAAGATCATCTATAAATTTAGCTGACGATATCGGTGGCAACAATTCAACAAATCAGAGTTTTTTTACCAAAAAAAATATTTTGTATATCGGCGCAGGAATTTTAGGAATCGGGTACATATATACATATATAAAAGTTAGAAATGCAATTAAAAAATTGGAAGCCAATAATACGTGGAGCAACTGGAAGAATAATTTAACTCTTGAACAATTACAAGAAAGCTCTAAAGAAGAACTATTAGAAGAATTAGAAAATGATATTAAACGCTTTTACAAAAATAATTTAGAGATAATTTCAACTCCTAAAGCACAATTTGAAAAAGATTTAGAAGAAGAGAAAAATATCCTTAAAAGCTTTATCAATCTTCATAATAATCTCAAAAAATATAGAGTTGCTTTTTTGTTTCCAATTAAGGATGAACAGATAAAGTCAGCACAAGAAAAATTGTATAAACTATTTTTTATTTCTGGGCTGTATAAAGAGCACGCGCCGAAATATACGCTAAAAAGAAGCGTAAGTATCAAGTCACCAACTATCTCATTGCACTTGCGATAAAGCCAAGCTTAGAGAGAATATGTTTAAAGTCATCATCATTGAATCTTAGGCCACCGCCATAGAACGCGTTAGCATTTCTTCTACTGATAAAGTCATCTGCGCCAAATGCCATATAGAAGTTACGCATTACAAAGACTCTGTTAACCCATTTAAAGTGCGGCCTTGTATCTTCATATCTATCTTGTCCATGGAAATCAAATGCTTCAAATGTCATAACCCAACGGAATTTATCACTCTTAAATGGTATTTCATAATCTAATGCCATACCTGTCATATTTTCAAAAATACCAAATCTAAATGCTAGATCATTAAATATTTTACCAAACTGGAAACCATATTTTGTTACATTACGTGAATATCTTTCTTGTCTAGTTTCATATGGAATAACAGAGAAGGATCCTGCTAATTCATCAAGATTGGTTTGCGTTAACTGTTTACCATCGGCATTATAATATTCTGTAAAAGTCTTTGTTCTGTCTAAAGTTCCTTTTTGTGATCCAATAACCTGAATTAAATAGAATTTATCTTCACTTGTATGCAATCTAATATCAAAATAGCCTTTTGAATCTTCTAATTTATAAAATTCAGCGGGTCTATACATAGCTTCAAAGTGTGAATCTAAAACAATTTCCATTTGTGAACCTAATTCAGCAGACTCTCTTAGAGTTTGAGAAACAAGTTTTAGATCATCAAAAATAGTTTCATCATGAACTAATTTACCAATTAGCCCTTCGCCATCTTCAACTTTTTTAGTTATAGAAGTTAATGATTTTGTTGTAGCCTGAATTCCATCTGCAATGCCTCTAAAATCCTTGTCAAATACGTCTGAAATATTTTCTATGCTTTTTTGGAATGTAGGCAACACTTCTGTGTCTAATTTATGTGTAAAGTTTCTGAAATCTCTTAATGTGCCATCAACATTTTCACTATTTTTTGAGAGCACTTCTGTAAATTGCGCAAGCTTAGAAGTTAGATTGTTAATATTATCTACAATATCGCCAAGCTTCTGCGCTTTTTCAGGGCCACCCATTGCAATCTTTAATGAATCTGTTACAGATTCAACATTATCAGCAATTTTCTGCACCCTAAAAAGAAGATCTTCTATCGCTACCGCAGAACGCCCTTCTTTTGTGAAAGTGCTGCCACTTGGAAGATCGCCTTTCATAGAATGACCTGGATAAATTTCTAAATATTTTGTGCCCAACAAACCTTCTTGACGTACTTCTGCATAAGAATCTTCACGTAACGGATAGCGTTTTGAAACTTTAAGAGATGTTTTTGCTTTTCTACCATCTTCTACAAGTTGAATATCATCTACCCAACCTACTTTTACTCCGGCAATTTTAACATCCGCTTTTACTGAAAGGCCTGAAAGATCATCAAAATATATATCATATGAATTGTATTGATTTAAGTTTACTCTAAAGACGCCCAAATAGAATGTCATGTATATAAGTATACTTAGAGCAACTACTATAAATATTCCGACCTTTGTTTCTGTCTTGAACTGCAACGTAATTCCTTGTTCAGATCCAATACAATTTTTTTAATGTTACTTCGATATTATTATCTTTTATCGATAACTGCAAAATTCCGTAAACTTTTTGTGTAACTCCAGATATGGTACCATAGGAAATAACAGAAAATAATTTAGCTGTAAGCGTTGTATTTAAAATATCCGTAAGCTCTTTAGGCAAACCAGAATAATCTTTATTATAAACTGCTTTTAAGCTTTCATTCCAATCTTTTGACCATTCAGATCTAGCTTTAACTTTTGAAGCCCAATCGCCTACAAGTTGCTCTCTATTTGTAACATCAGCTTTGTTTCCGGTTAAACCAAAAATTATCTGTAAAGAGTTAGAAAGTAACCAAGGTTCAACTTTATTATCATCGGTCCAAATTGTAAAAATATCTGTTAAATAGACTTTATTATTGTTATCTGGATCAAAGAAAATATTATTACCAAAACTATTTTTAAATGCAGTTTCATTTAATAATTCTGTTACATCATTTAGAGGAAACTTTCTTTCAGCTAAATATTTTTGCAATGGCTGAGTTAAATCTTTATTTAATGAAGATTCTGTTTTTTTAAATATCATTTGCATCAACTTTAAATAGTCTCCTTTTGCTTGTCCTTGGCCTATAAACTGATGCTTCTTAAAATCATAAATTTTGTTGATATTTAACTTACCATTTTCACAACAAATGCAAATCTTTAGTTTTCCTTCAAATCCATCTTTATCATCTTTAAATTCTATGATCTGCCATCTATTTAATGTTGGCAATATACGGGTTATAAGTTCTTTATTTAGCTCATTTGCGCCACCGCCACGCTCTGCAGCCGGCTTCTTTTCTGATTTATCAGAACTAGGTTCTTGCTTTTTTTCTTCTTCTTTTTTCTTTTCAATTGACAATCTATCAATTGCTAATTGAATGCCAGAAATTGCTAATACTTTTGCTTTCTCTTTTTTTATTAATGTATCTGTTAACGTATTTGTTGTATTACTCTGGAAAAATATCTGTGTAACAATAATTGTTAATACTGAAGTTACAAGTAATGTTAGAACTAGTATATAACCATCCTTCGATACAGCCGTCGCTTTACTCCGGCCACTCAGGATGAACGGCCATCCCATGCTTCGCGTGAAGCTTCGCAGGGCTATGTCGTGGTGCCGTGTCCGACGACCTGTCCGAAGTAGTCTTGACGAAGTCGGAAGCCTTTGGCGGAGTCTGGAAGTGATTTTTCGTAGAAAAATTGTATCGAACCATTTCATCTAATTAGTCCCCCCAATTTAGAGCCACCGCCTCTTCTAAAACCTGGAACAGCCGGTTGTTTTCCTGCTTTTTGTGCTTCACTTGGCTTAGTGTTTGATTTGTCTTTTTCTGCCTCTTCAGCTTTTGGCGCAGGCTTAGGCGCTGGCTTTGGTTTTTCTTCTTCTTTTTTCTCTTCAAATGCAAGAATCTGATATCTAATTTCAAAAGATGTTTCTTCTTCTTGATATAGATCCCAAATTGTTATTCTAACCAATATAAATTGTGGAATTATTGGAAGACCTTCACCTTCTTTTTCTTTATCTTTCTCTTTATATTCCCAAGCTTCAGCTGTTAGCATTTTAACTTCTTTTGGCTCTTCAGTTTTTTTTTCTTCTGGTTTTTTTTCAGGATTCTTTTTTTCTTCTTTTGGCTGTTCAGGGTAAATATATGTAATGGAGAAACTTTTTATGTTAGAAATTAGATCATATTCTGGGATATTTTTATCATTAATTTTTGCGTAATCTAAATTTAGAGATTCTTTTCGAGTTAATTTAAATGCATCTTTATTATTTTCATCTGGAACTAGTTTATATAATACTCGCGCAATTCTAGGTTTGTAATTATCATAAGATTGTAATGGATTAGCTGTTATAAAAGTTAATTCTTTTAGATTTTTATTTTGATTAGCGCTAAAAAAAACTTTTTCAATTTTTTGGTATTCTTCTTTTTTTGCCGGTGGCGCTGGCTTTTTATTATTTTCTTCTTCGACTTTTTTTGGAGATTCTTTTTGTTCTTGTTTTTCTTCTTCTTTGGGAAACCAGAATTTTGGCTCAAATGCACCTGAAATATCTTTTTCAAATTGATTAGAAAATGTAAAAATTGGCGCATCTATGCTTAGCATTTTTTCAATTATTTTTGTGCTCTTTTGTACTTGGCTAAAGCTCAAGAATAATCCTGCCGCAATCATTGTAGAAATTGTAAATGCAATTATGAGTTCTATTAATGTAAAGCCTGATTTCATTTCTGCTCTTTCTTTGGCGCAATATATTTAAAACCAAATATCATTTCACTAGTTTCTCTTAGATCTTTCCATTTTGCCTCAGAATTTAGCTGATAACTATTTTTAAACCTATTTTCTAGAATCTGATTTTTAGGTTTTGTTGCAAAAAAAGTTAATTCTGTTTCTGGCTCTTCTATCTTTTTTGTCAGCTTCTTAGCTGGATCTTTTTTTATTTCATTCTGATATTGAGGATCAAAGAATCCATTTCTTACATAGAAAATTCTATCCACTATTGAATTTGATATATAAGTATATCTCATTGAGGCAGTTAACATTGCAAATATTGATGTCATTAACATGCCAACTATTGTTACCGCTATTACAACTTCTATTATTGTAAAACCAGATTTGTTTTGATTTATTTGCCGGCTACATACTTCGATACGTCTTACTTCGGCATGCCTACGTAAGACACTCAGTATGACCGGCCCTCCAATCATCTCGAGTATCCGACGAAGCTTAATGCGTAGTCGGATGTATCGAGAGATGTTATTATTTTTAAGCAGGCTGCATAAATTTTTCATATTCTTTAAACTGAATTGTAAATGGATTTAATACCAAGCTAAATTTTCTTTCTTCTTCTGACAACTGTTCACTCATATCTATAATATTTAAAATCACAGGCTGCGCGGTGCCGTCGGGCAAAATATAGAACCAAACTTTCTCTTTTTTAGCTTGACCAACAGAAAGATTCATTTCATCTTTTGTATCAATAAAGAAATTTATAAATTCTAGATCAGCTTTTGCAAAATCAAATGATGATTGTGTATATTGCGAATCTATATCTTCAAATTGCATCTGTCCTGAAGGCAACTTTTTTTCTGTCTGCTGTTCAATAGATACTTTTTTATTTATAAAATCAAAAATTACTCTATTAATTTTCTCTGAATAAACAGCATTATCTAGCGCGGCCGAAAGCAATGAATTCAAGTTCGAAACAAAAATTTGATGCTCATCTTTTTTCATAAGTGAACGCAAATTAGGAATAGTAATAGAGGCTAGCAACCCAATGATTACTAGCCCTATCATTATTTCAAGAAATGTGAATGCTTGTTTATGAGATCCACTCATTTTCCGGACTACCTTCACCATTTGGTCCCCAAGAATAGAGCTGATACGCAGGCTTTGACCCTTTAGGATTCAACTTATAAACAAAATCATTAGTCCAAGAATCTTTTGGAGGCTCGTCCATAGGATTATCTGAATCACCTAAGAATGGTTCTTTCCATTTATTAGCAGGAACGTCCGCTGGTTTTCTTATTAGATCTTCAAGTGATTTTGGATATTCACCAACTTGCATTTTATAAGCATTAATAGCCTGTTTTATAACCTGTATTGTATCAGCAGTTTTGGTTTCTGATGCTCGTCTTAAATAATTCATAAATGGCCCGATAACCACAACGCCTAAAATTCCCATGATAGTAATTGCAATTAATAATTCTATCATGGAAAAACCGAATCTAACTTTGCGCCTTTGCGCTGCATATGTCATAAAAACTCCTTAAAGTTTACTTCCTTTGCCCTTAGTTAATGTCCCTGCCATTTGAGTCATTGGCAATGCGATTGAAATTACAATAAAACCAACCACAACGGCCATTATAATCATCATTATTGGCTCAATCTTTGCTGATAAACTATCTGTTAATGCTGAAAGCTCTTCTTCAGAATTTTCAGCTACAACCAATAACATTTTTGCAAGTTCGCCACTTTGTTCACCAGTTCGTATAAGATAGATTGCCATAGGATCAAAAATATTTGTATCTTTTAGATATTGTGCAATCTTACCCTCTTTTACAATTTTATCCCGCGCCTGTTTTATTGAAGTAGCTAAAACTCTGTTATTTATAATCTTACAAACTATATCCAACGCTTCTGATAAATTTACACCACTTTCTAAAAGCATACCTAAAGTTCTGGTTAGCTGCACAACAGCATTCATGCGAGTAAAATATTTTATTAATGGTAATTTTAGTTTGATTTTATCTAGATATAACTTGCCCCATTCTTGGCTTCTTACATAGATAAAAGCACCAGTTATAACAGATACAACAATTGCTAATAAAATATAATGAGACTGAAATACGTCTGAAATTGATAACAGAATTTTAGTAGGAGTTGGTAAATCAGCACCCTGTTTTTTAAATATTCCAACAAATTTTGGAACAACAAAGTAGAGTAGAAAAACAACAACTAATGCGATAATAGCCATTTGAATCATTGGATAAGAAAGTGCGCCTTTAACTTTCTTTTGAATTTCAGCGCGTCTTTCTAAAAATACCGTTAATCTTTTTAATATGATCTCTAATTTACCTGTAGCTTCACCAGCTTTTATTAATTGTACATAAATGTTGTCAAAAATTTTTGGATATTTTCTTAGCCCATCTGCAAGAGATTGGCCTTCCTTAATACCATCTCTTAAATTTACAATTATTGCACGCATTTGACCTTCAAATTGGTCCATTAATAATTCAAGAGATTGCATTAATGGAATACCGGACCTTAAAAGAACTTCTAACTGCTTTGTAAAAAGAATTTTATCTTTGAGAGTAACTTTTTTTACAAAAAGTTTTTTATACCAAGGTAAAGTTGCAGAAAGATCTGAAACAATTTCTATTGAACTTACAAATATCCCCTTTTTTGTTAGCTGCTCTTTAATAGCTTGTATTGAAGAACCATCTAACTGTCCTTTAACTTTTTTAGCAGCCTGATTAAAACCTTCATAAGAATAGAGAGCCATCAGGAAATCCTTAAAAAACTTTTTTGTAAATCAAAAAATTTTATGTTAGAGTTCAAAATAAACCTTTTTTCTAGGGGATATTGAAAATGAAAAAGATATTTTTTCCTCTACTAGCCTATCTCTTCGTCAATAGTATCACTGCAAATCCTGAGAATCAAGAACAAATTTATGTTCCACTAAACGCTTTAGATAAAAGTGGCCCTGAAGTTGGACAAGGGATTGATACAGATCTATTGGCTCCTGTTAAATTTACACCGGATGGAATACAAGAGTTCTTAAAGCATGTTTTTGATAATCCAAAATATGCAAAAGAGATTTTTCCTAATAATATGAATCATTTTCTTCAATTTATAGAATTCGGTGTTAAAACAAATCAAGGCAGGGAATATTTAGAACAGGTGATAAGATTATTTAGACAAAAAGTTATGTGTTCTGAATATGTATGCGCACGTGAAGTTGCACGTACTTCAGAAAGGCTTGTAGCTCTTCTTGAAGGCTTTGAAATTGTTGAAGAAAAAAATTCTACAAAAGAACATGAAACTGCTGTAAAAGAACTCTGTTATAATATGTTTTTAAACGAATTTGATAAATTTAAAGCAAATCCTGACTCATTCTTAACAGATTTATCTAAAGAGATCTGTAAAACATTAGATAGTCAAGCAGTATGTTCAAAAGAAACTTCAGCGAAACATATACAAAATTTAATTATCAGATTTATGGAGACAACAATCTCTAAAGTATTATGGAGCCCTGATGATGGCGAAAATGCATGGGAAGAATTTAGAATATTAGGTGAATCTATATATACATTATTTGAAAGAAAAGTCATATCAAGAGAAGATGATCTTAATGATCTTATAAAGATAATTGTAGAGCGTTTTAACTACTTTATAACAATTGCTGGTTCTGAAATGCCGATAAGTTTTTATGAAAAGGCAAGAAAAGATGTTGATGAAGATAAATTTGCATGGCTAAATGTAGAAGAACTGGAAAAAGATATTACCAGCAAAAAAGAATCTTTGAGACGCAATTTAATTCAAGGCCAAATTAAAGCGCAAGCGCGTTCCGTTTATGGAATAATAACTGAAGATTAATCCACAATGACCGTTCGCCCTGAGCTTGTCGAAGGGTGCGAACAAATTGAGAGTTCTAATGAAAAAACTATTTTTTTTAACCATTTTTAATTTTATTTTTGCAGCTGATGAACTAAAACGGCTTGAAACTGCTGCATCTGATTATCAAAGAGTTATTGATGGCGCTTCACAAATATCCGCAAACAAAGAATTTCTGGCAACGGTAAATAAACTTTTAATAGAAACTAAAGACTTAATTCAAAGACTTACTCCGCCAGCAAGAAAACGTTCTGCGAGAGATGTAGTGCAAGCAAGATACAATTTACGCAGAGTTAAACAAAAATAGCATCTTTCGATACGATTCCTACGGAATCACTCAAGATGAACGGCCCGGTCATACTGAGTAATCTTACGAAGTAAGATTGTATCGAAGTATGAACTTGTGAACGTGATGCATGCGACTAAATTACTTACCCTCATGATATTCTTTTTCAGTATTAACATTCCAAATATTATCTTTTATTATCTGATTATTAATAATATTTTCTACAGCTGTAATAGCGGTCAACATTGCATGATCTTGATTATTATATTTATGCATGCCGTTCCGACCAATTAAAAATAGATTATCAATTTTATTTAAATAAATTTTAACTTTTGGAAAATCTTTGTAAGTGCCAAAATATGATGGATAAGCTTTGGCAGATTTTAGAACTACTCCATCTATATAATCTTCGCTTTCTATCAAGCTTAATTTGATTAACTCTTTTATTGCAAACTCTTTTATTTCATTGTCAGATAAATTCCAAAATTCATCAGTTTCATAACAGAAATATTCTAAACCTACCCAGATTTTAGATTCATCTGAAACCAAATATGGACTCCAATTATTAAAAATCTGTAATCGACCAACTAATACATCAGGTTCTTGAATATAGATCCAATTATCTTTAATTTTAGATTGATCAATATTTAATTTGCTTAGAAGAAGACCCACAGTTAAAAAATCTCTATATGGCAACCCAGTTGCAATATCTTTTATCTCTTTTTCAACATCAAATTGAAATGCATTAAAAAGATCTTTTATCGCCATAGTGGAAAAGAAATAATCTGCATTAATTTTTATATTTTCTGAACCCTTTTTATATGAAATTGCTTCAATATGACTTTCGCTACCAAATATTTTTGTAACTTCAGCGCATGTAATAATTTCGCCACCCATATCTTTAATTTTTTTAGCAACTATTTGCCACATCTGCCCAGGCCCATATTTTGGATATAAAAATTTGCTAATCAAAGAAGTTTCAATATTTTTTTGTTTAATATCATCTGATTCTTTAAACTTCTTATAAAAAAAATCTTTTACAGCTTTTTTAATTGATACACCTTTAATGCGCTGTGCGCCCCACTCTACACTAATTTTGTTACATTCAACGCCCCAGACTTTATGTGTATAAGATTTAAAGAATGTATTATAAAGTTCATAACCAAATCTATTAATCATAAAATCTTCTAGATTTTTTTCTTTAATCTGAAAGATTGACGCGTAAAGATAACTAATTCCAATTTTTATAGTTTTAAAAAATCCCAATTTACAAAAAGTTGAGAAACTTAAATTTAGTGGATAATCAAAAAGCTGTCTTGAATAGAAAATTCTAGATGATCTATCACGTACAAGCATGATATTTTCATCTTTAATATTATCTTCATTTTGTTGCGGCAAAATATCTAACCACCAATTCATTACACGATCTGATTTGGAAAAAAATCTGTGACCGCCGATATCTATTTTATTACCTTTATAATCAACTGTTTTTGAAAGGCCGCCCATATGCTCTGACATTTCAATTACTATTGGCTTAATGTCACTTTTTTTTAATAACTCATATGCTGCAGTCAGCCCCGCCGGCCCCGCACCAATTATTACTGCTTTTTTATTATTCATTTGTTTTCTTACACTGTTAGGATACTCGCTCGTATCCTTCGACAAGCTCAGGACGAGCGGTTAATATCAAATCCGCTCGTGGTGAGTTTATCGAACCAAACGAGCCTACATATTTGCACAATACCAATAACTGACAACACAATAAACACCGGCTCAACCATCATTCTTAATCGCGAACATCCGTCTGCTCCTGTAATTGCCAAGAAATAAACGATATAAATTGTTAGAAATATTGCGTTACCCTTCGATACGATTCCTGCGGAATCACTCCCAGACTTCGCCATAAGGCTTCGTCGGGCAGGCAGGGTGATCGGCCGTTCGTGGTGAGTGTCCTGCTGAGCTTTAGCTAAGCAGGATGTATCGAACCATATGATCGGCCTATATAAACTAAATAATCCCACAGAAGCAAAAACCAATCTAATTGGTATCCATATCGCTTCTAAAATAGCAATTAATGCAATTAAAAGCGAACTGTTTCCGCCAAAAATATATCCATAAAATTTATCACATAAATTCCCCTGAATCTTAAAAAATGAGTGTGAGCCGGGAACAATATTATTATACATAACTTTAAGATGTGTAGCATGAAGGCCTACTAATGTTTTTAAAACGTTTAAAACCCATATTTTTGTTGCAATAAAAGGATGCGTTAAACAGACAAAAAATAGATCGTTAAAACTAGCAACTTCAATATCGGGCAATACAGCTTTTAACTTTGGTAAAAAGAAATTAAACAAATTCGCCCTTGTTACTGCAGAAATATAGAAAAAGCCATAATTATAATAATTAAAGCATGAATATAAAAATATTGGGAAATAAAAAGCTAATAAAAAGTAGAAAGATAATTTGAATGGGTATGTATCATTACTACGCGTCTCGCCGTCTCGGATTTCATGGTTCGACTCGCCTATCGGCTCGCTGCCTACTCCGCCGTAGTTGATTGCAAAATCAATTGACTTTGGACAAAGGCTACGAAGGCCGGGCAACCATGACCGGTCACACTGAGCGAATGCAATGAGTCGAAGTGCAGGATAACCCAGGCTCTGCCAAAGGCTACGCCGGGCACGGCGCTGGGACGGCGTTGCCCTCATAACATAAAAAATAAATGGCACTAATAATACAGGAAAAAAGAGTATCGCAGGCTTAATTACAACAGAAAGGCCTCCAATAAAAGCTGCCTGTAAAATCTTTTTTGACAAAAATCTCTCTAAAAAAAACAAGAGAAAGAGAACATACAAAATCTCTGCCATTAATAGCTGTGTAAATACAAGAAAGCCTAAATTAGTTAGAAAGAGAATTGCTAAGATGATCGGCCCGGTCATGCTGCCGTGTCCGACGAAGCCTTCGGCGAAGTCTGGGAGTGTTCTACGAACTTTAGTGAAGTAGAATGTATCGAAGCATGAATCCGAAAGAATTTCAAGAATTCTGCTCATTAACCAAAAACATAATAGAGCCAATAACGCTTGAATAAAAACTACCGGCAGAATATCGCCAAAAAATCTATAAATTAAACCTAAAAACAGCGGGTAACCAACAACTTCAAGTGGCGGATTAAAGCTATTTCTAGGATCTAAAAGTAAACCCTTTTGAGCAAAGTTAGTTGCTATGCTATCATAAGTAACTGAATCTATTTCAAAATGGCCTTTTGTAGGCATAATTTTGAAAATTATTAAAGACAAGAAGAGAAAAATTAAACCGACAAACATTATGATTAAAAAAATATTATTTTTTATATTAACTAGCTTAAACATAATCTGCTTAGACATTTATAATTATGATACCTGTATATTAACTGAAAATAAAAAGTTTGAGCTATCACAAGAAGTTAAAAATATTGCTTTCAATAGTAACAGATCTTTAGGTTTATCCAAGTTTTTTGATACTTCAAAAATAGTTGACAGTAACTGGGTAAAAAATGAACTTCAAAAAGATAGAACGCATCAAGAGCTTATTACTCAAGCATCTGATAATAAAACTGAATTTTCATATTTCAATAGAGATTCAGACACACTTATTTTAATAGGACCAGGATTTACCAACAGTAAAGAAAAGATGGTTCCATTTGTACATATGTTTCTAGATTATGATTTAGCTATTTTAAATTTTAGAGGTCATGGCCATTCAGAATGGAGCTTTAGTCCTTTATACCATCTAGCAGGAGTAGATTCTAACATTCAGTTAGGCGCTTCAGAAGAAAATGATGTTTTTGCGGTTATAGAAACGTTAACTAAAAATAAAAAATATAAAAAAATTATTGGCTTAGGAATCTGTTTTGGCGCATTTATATTTGTAAAAGCAGAAGCTATAGCACAAGAAAAGAATATCAAACTATTTGATAAGTTAATTTTAGATGGTTGTTGGTTATCATTAGATTTAGCAAAAGAAAAGATTTTTAATGATCCATATCTTATTATTTCACCACAACATGGTGGCGCACCCGATTATTTAAAATCTATTTTTAAAAATAAGACTTTCAAAAATTCTTTGCAATGGTGTGTAGAGAATGCATGTAATATTAGGTTTTCTCATATTAGCCTTGAAAATTATTTAAAAGAGATAAAAATTCCAGTTTTATTATTCCAAGGGAAAAATGATCTTATGATTTCAAGAGATGAATTTGAAGAGATCTGGAACAATTTATCCACAGATAAAGTGGCTATAATTACTAGCAATCCACATGTTCATAATCATTTGAGATCTAAAGAACTTTATAAATTAGTTTCTGATCTGTTTATAGAAGAAAATTTTAGTATTTTTGTTAATATTCTATCTGACTATAAAAAGCTAAATAAAACTCTGATTTCCAAAGCAGAAAATCTTCATAAAAAAGATATTAAAGATTTTTTGAAACCTATAGCGGTAAAAAATAAGAAGCATTTTCCATATTGGATACTGTTATTAATTGTACCCATTATTTATGGAATTAAAAAATTCAAAAATAAATAATTAGGGTGACAAATAAAAAATCAAGAATTTAGTCCAAAAAGTATAACTTTACTCCAAATAATTTTTTAGTTTTGAGCATAAAAAAGTATATAAAAGCTGCTAACGGACCGACCCAAAACCAGAACAGAAATGTAGTTTTTAGAGTATTTTCAAATTGTTGAGGCAAAAAACCAATACAAGTTGAAACCGACCAATATAATAGTGAAAATAAAAGAATACTGACTGATAGCTGAAATATATACCTAGTTAAAAACTTCAGAAATCTATCAAAATATAATTTAATCCCATATTTTTTATTCAAAATTAGAATTAAAATTATAGTCTGCATTATGCCAGAAATTACTGTTGCCGAAGCTAAACCTAAATTTTGAAATTTTATAACTAAAATATAATTGAGTATTAAATTAGAAATTGTCGCCAATGCTGAAATAATTGTTGGTGTTATAGTATCGCGTTTTGCATAATAGATATTCAACAAAATTTTATTAAATGAAAAGAAGAAGAGACCTATCAAAAAGATAATTAATAAATTAGCAACTTCACCAAGCCTATCTAATGGAAACTTACCTGATAAAGCAATTGTAGTGATAAAGATCTGCTTAGAAAATACGCTCATAAAAATAACTATTGGCATCGAAACCCAAAATACAAATTTTAGAGATTCTATGAAATAGAAATTCAATCTCTTTGGAGCATAATCTATAACTCTAAAAAAATGGGGTAACAAAATGGTTGAAAACGCAACGCCAAAAACGCCTAATGGAATATGCATAAATCTAAATGCGTAAGTAAATAGAGACAAAGATCCAGGTTGTAAAAATGATGAAAACCAAGTATCAATTGCCAAATTAATCTCCATTATGCTCATACTGATCATTACAGGAAAAAATTTTATTAATAATCTTACAAAATAAGGCGTAATATCCTCAGTAACTCTGCTAAAAGTAAAATTGAAATAAAAATATGCGGCTAAGTGCAACAGGAATAAAAAACAACCTGAAATCATAATTGCATAGCAGAGAAATTCAACAGACAAATTAAATAGAACGCATGCAATTAATGCGCCAATAAAAAATATATTTAGAATTACAGGTCCTGCAGCAGGAATAAAAAAGTGATTAACAGATTGTAATACGCCACCTAAAATTGCACTGCTTGATATCAAGATAATAAATGGCATTAAAATCCGTAAGAAAGATACAGCGTAGCTCATTTGTTCAACAGAAAAACCCGAAGCTAATAAACTTATAACTGATTCTGTATAAAAAAAGACGCATAGGCATAATAGAATTAATAGGCCTTCAAAAAAAATAAATATTAAAGAAATAAGCGAATTTATCTTTTTTCTGTCTTCTTTAATTAATTCTAAAAATGCTGGGATAAATGCAGCGCTAACTGCCCCTTCTGCAAATATTTTTCTTAAAGAATTTGGAATTTTAAACGCTATAATAAATGCGTCAGAAAGAGCGCCTACACCTAAAAATCTGGCTTGTAAAATTTCACGCGCTAAACCCAGAACTCTACTTATCCCTGTTAAAAAACCAACCTGAAATGTTTTGCCAATTATAGAACGCTTCTTTAAAACTGAATTAGCCATTTTTTCTCCTGAGTTGTAAATGGTGCTTCAATTACTTCTCACAATTAAATAGCTTCTTACAAAATGAATTTAACAGAAATTAAATTTAATTTATACAGTTTTCTTAAAGCTCTCGCAACATAAATAGGCGGACAACATTCCAGATAGATATCCACTTACCGAAAATTTACAATAATTCTTAACGTCGAAAGTAGATTTGCTGATTATATTTAAAACTAGAGCTGAATTTTCCTTCAGCTCGATCAGTTTGCCATTCGCAGCAAATACAGTAGGTGTTGCACCTATTAATAACAATCTTGTTCCAAGCTTAGAATCTGATAAACGTAGATAGACTTCGCTTGCGATTCCCGCTACAAATGAATAGATAAAGGCATTTTTGTATTCAGAATTCCAATTATCATCATAATTGCAATGTGATAATGAAGTTATTAAAAAGAAAATTACTGCAAATTTTTTCATTGCTGCCCCTGTACAAAAAATCTATCTCTATAATATTTTAGCTCATTTATCGATTCTTTAATATCTTCTAATGCACGGTGGGCCTTATTCTTTTTAAATTCAACTTCAGAGCCATACCATCTTTTAACAAGTTCCTTAATTGTTGAAACATCAATATTTCTATAATGAAAGAAATCATTAAGCTTTGGCATATATTCTTTTAGAAATATTCTATCATTCCAAATAGAATTTCCACAAAGCGGTGTAATGCTCGAGACACAAAATTTATTTATAAACTCGAGAGTTTTTTCTTCAGCTTCGCAAACTGAAACTTTTGATTTCTTGACCTTTTCAATTAGTCCAGAAGACTCATGGGTAAGTTTTACCCATTCTTTCATATTGTACAATTTTGCCTCTGGTTGGTGAATAATTAAAGATGGCCCTTCTTCAAGAATTCTTAAATCAGAGTCGGTTATGATAGAAGCGATCTCCAAGATCACATCCGATTGTGGCTCTAGGCCAGTCATTTCGATATCTATCCATGCCAGATTAGCTGTATTTTTCATATTTTTCTCATTTTAAAAATTGGGTTTGATTTCTGAATGCTGTCTTTCGTACAGTCGCTACCTAAATTATTGTATTCTAAATATCAAAGAGAATAAAATGGTTATTAATAGCACCGAATTCAGGGGGGATTTTATGGACGCTTTTGAAAAAGGGATACAGTCTATGCCCGAAATAATGCCAATCATTCCAACTATGGATGTGGTAGTATTTCCTCACATGATTGTACCTCTGTTAGTTGTGGATGAAAGAATTATAAAAGGAGTCAATAAGGCATTAGAAGAGTCAAAGCTCATTTTGCTCTTAGCTTCTAGCAAAGATTCTTCTAATTATAATGAGGCAATAAGTACAAAAGATCTTTACCAGATAGGAACAGTTGCAACAATTATGCGT
>Ga0155637_180_pt1 | contig 34452 bp, 40 predicted proteins | sample RifCSPhighO2_12_FD_107294 | JGI IMG/M metagenome (GOLD analysis project Ga0155637, IMG submission 107294) | candidate division TM6 bacterium RIFCSPHIGHO2_12_FULL_32_22
TATTTGGGACGCTGCTAGAGAATATTCGCAAAAATCTTTAACTGCAGAAAATACTGCAGAAGAAGAGGAAGAAATCGGTCAAGATGAATCAGTAGTCGATGAAGAGGCTATTTAAAACAGGAGCAATTAATGGAGGGATTTTCTGTTGTTGAGCTTGTTGATAATCTAATTTTGGATGCCATTAATAAAAAATCATCTGATATTCATTTAGAATCTACTGAAAACAATTTAAGGGTGCGTTTTAGATTAGATGGTATGTTGCATGATCAAAATCCAATAGAAAAATCTTTAATGGAACAATTTTTATCACGCATAAAAGTGCTTTCTCATATCGATACTTCAAAAAAAAGAGTGCCCCAAGATGGCAAAATTAAATTTAATCATAATGGAAGATTTATCGATCTTCGTATTTCAACATTTCCAACAATTTATGGCGAAAAGTGTGTTATTCGAATTTTGGATAATGATGCAAAAGTTGTAAATTTAGAGCAGCTTGGTTTTGATGCGCCCATTTTAAAAAAATTTAGAAGTTTATTGCATAAGCCAACAGGTTTTATATTGGTTACCGGGCCTACGGGTTCAGGAAAAACAACAACTTTATATGCTGCATTATCTTATTTGAATTCAAAAGAAAAAAATATTATTACACTTGAAGATCCTGTTGAATATTGCATTGAGGGAGTATCACAAGGTCAGATAAATAACGAATCTGGTTTTACATTTCAAAAGGGCATTCGTTCTCTTTTGCGACAAGATCCTGATATTGCAATGATAGGTGAAATTCGTGATAAAGAAAGCGCCAAAATTGCAATTGAAGCTAGTTTAACAGGGCATCTAGTTTTTAGTACGTTGCATACTAATGATGCGCCAAGTGCTGTTATGCGTCTAATGGATATGGGAATTGAGCCATATTTAATTAACGCGTCACTTTCTGGTGTTTTAGCACAACGTCTTGTAAGAAAACTTTGTGAATGTAAGCAATCAGATCAAAATTATTTTGTAGCAACTGGTTGTGAAGTTTGTAATCATACTGGCTATAAAGGCCGTTTAGGAATTTTTGAATTATTAGAATTAACAAATAATTTAAAAAGTTTGGTTAAAGAAAATCCATGCTTTGATGCTATTCAAAAGCAGTCAATTCAAGATGGCATGATTCTTTTAAAGCAAGATGGCATGAAGAAGGTTGATTCAGGAATTATTTCTTTAGAAGAGTTGCTACGAGTTATAAATTGATTATATTGAATTTTACTAACTTTTCTAAAATCATCAGGAGTTTTGATTAGGCCATCAAAGTTGCCTCTAGATTAATATATTCATCAATAGTATTAATATCTTTTTGATGCCGAATTAGATGAATAATCTTCTCGATTGATTTTTTTTTGTCAATTTTTATGAGTAGCAACAACGTGTATGAATTCATGATCAAGAATTTGTCTGAAAACTCATTCTAAAAAATATAATTTTTGCGTTTTAAAATAAGAATAATCTCGATAATTAAAAGTTTTTATTTTTTTTAAAAAGCTTGAAAAAATAGATAAAAAAATTAAGCTCTTCTTAAATTTTTCAAACCAAAAAAAAGAAGAGCTTGTTTTTGTTGCCACTTCAAGTTGATTTCAGGGCTCATGAAGTGGTATTTAACAAATCTGTAGTCATTATAGCGGTGTAGTTGTTTCAACAATTTTATTTTTAGCTTTTAAAATATTGTTTCAAAAATTGGTTTTCTCATCGCAAATGCTTTCAGTTAAAAACACGGTATTGGTCAACATTTTAAATTATGGTGTTTTGCTGGTTTATATGCAACTACTTTGGGCTACATACAACAGTGCAACACTTGTCAGTATAGGCCTTTTAAGCTACGCTGATAAAATAGTTAGACCTTATTCTAATATGCGATATAAAAAATGATTATCCAAAAAATATCTTACGGCTTATTATTCATATTCTTAATTTTTAGTCTAGTGGGAAGCGAAATAATTCCCTATAAATTTACTGATACCGAAATTACTCAAGCTAAAAAAAATGGTTTTAGTTGTTTTGATTATCAAATTCCTGCTTCATGTAGATTTACGGTTCCCCGCAATGAGCAATGCGCTCCCGAAATAATCTTTTACTTGAGCAAGCCAGTTGCTTCAAGCTATACAATTGCCATACTATGTGGTGGCTCAGTCAATAAAGAAAGCGTGCATAGCATTATTCATTTTCATCGTTATTTTTTGCAAGAATGCTTGGATTTAAATCTGGCGGTCCTAACGGTCGAATTATGGGGAATTGATGGACCCAAGATCGAACAGGATTGGATTAATTATTACACACGTTCGCAACGTTTGACAGACCATCAAGCGGTTATTGAGCATCTTAAAAAAATCCGCCTCCTGGCTGGAATGGTAAATTAGTGTTTATAGGTGTCTCAGAAGGTGGCCCACTTGTGACTAGTTTAACAGAAACGTATGCCGAAATTACACTGGCAACTATGAATTGGTGTGGAGCAGGAGACTATTCTTGGCGAGATGAGCTGTGGGATTTTGTTGAGAATATAAAAAAAACGTTGCCGTTATTTGCAAGAATTCTTATAAAACTTTCTCGCTGGGTTTCTGTAAATACTAATATACCTAAAGATCGATCTGAATATGATCGACAGGTGGATGCAATACTCAATGATCCTTCGACAGAGAAATATTTTTTAGGTATGACTTATAAATATCATGCTGATGCTTTAACCTATCCAGTGACACAGTATGAAAAAATAGTTACACCATTCTTAGTAGTTACCGGGGTACAAGATAGTTGTATTGAATCAAGTGATGCTTTTGTACAAAAAGCTCAAGCCGCTGGAGCAAATATTACTTACATGCGCATTACAAATATGGATCATTATATTAGAAGAAGACCTGAAATAGTTATTCAATCTTTTAAATGGCTGGAAAGGCAACAAAATGTCATAAATTAGAACAAGTTACCTTTTCAATCTTTTATTAAGAATCCGTTTCGAATTAAAGAAATGCGTTGTTTGGTTTTTGATATGATAATGTTGCGTAATTTTTCTAGAAATAAATCTCTCTATTTGCTCTCTGGAAGAATGTTTTGATAGTTTTCAAACAAGTTCCAAATATATGTGTTCTTTTTGCCTAGAATTCTCTGTTGATTGACAGTCTCCAATTCCAAGTGACAGTTTCCGCAATATTGCGTGACGACGAATAAAACATTAAAGAACATTGGAGTATGACATTATTATCGTTAGCTTCAACGTGTAAATCATGCTACAATTAATACATGTTAAAAGTAAAAGATCTTTCAGTTCAAGTTGAAGACAAATTAATCCTTAATAATCTAAATCTAGATTTAGAATCTGGAAAAATTCATGTCCTAATGGGACCTAATGGTTCAGGAAAAAGTACTCTTGCAAATTCTATAATGGGTCATCCTAGCTATGAGGTTACGTCAGGCTCAATTTTTTGGGGTTCTACTGACGTTGCACAGTTGCCAATTAATAAAAGAGCAAAATTGGGCTTTTTTATATCTTTTCAGAATCCCGTGGAAATTCCAGGTTTAAAAGTGTTCGATTTCTTGAAAGAATCATATTCAGCTTTTACTGGTCAACAGATTTCAGTGAATGAACTTTATGAAGAACTTCAAGTTTTGTGTAAAAAACTAAATTTAAATTCAATTTTTTTAGATAGAAATTTAAATGAGGGTTTTTCTGGCGGTGAAAAAAAACGATTAGAAATTTTACAAATGTGTTTGTTGAAGCCTAAAGTAGCAATAATTGATGAAGTAGATTCTGGTTTAGATGTTGATTCTCTAAAATTGGTTGCTAATGCGATATTAGATTTAAAAAGAGAAGATCCTGAATTAACAATAATTTTAATTACCCATTATCAACGCATTTTAAATTATATTCATCCTGACTTTGTATATATTTTGAGTAATGGTGTTGTTGTTAAAAAGGGTGATTTTTCTTTGATATCTGTTATTGAAAGCAGTGGTTATCAAATATTTAATTCTTGATGACGTCTGTACGGGAGTTTTTTAAGTATGGATACAGTATATTACAAATCTAAAAAGGGTCTAAATAGACAAATAGTTGCAGAGATTTCTGAGAAAAAAAATGAGCCTGGTTGGATGACAGATTTTAGACTCAATGCATTAGAGATCTTTGAACAAAAAGCTATGCCCAAATGGGGTGCAGATCTTTCTGAATTAGATATTAATGATATCTATTATTATTTAAAACCTATTGAAGATAAACATAATTCTTGGGACCAGGTTCCAGACAAAATAAAAAAAACTTTTGATAAATTGGGAATTCCAAAAGCTGAACAAAATCTTTTAGCTGGTGTGGGCGCACAATTTGAATCAGAAGTAATATATAAAAATCTCAAACAGAAATGGCGAGATCTTGGTGTAATCTTTACAGATACAGATACAGCATTAAAAGAACATTCTGATATTTTTAGAAAATATTTTGCTACAATAATACCACCAAACGACAATAAATTTGCAGCATTAAATTCAGCTGTTTGGAGCGGCGGCTCATTTGTTTATGTGCCTTCAGGTGTAAAAGTTGAATTACCATTACAGGCATATTTTAGAATTAATGCACAAAGTATGGGTCAATTTGAAAGAACTTTAATTATTTGTGAACCTGATAGCTTTGTTCACTACATTGAAGGGTGCAGCGCGCCGGTATATTCAAAAAGTTCGCTTCATAGTGCGGTTGTTGAAGTTTTAGCTTTAGAAAATGCTCATGTGCGTTATACAACAATACAAAATTGGTCAGAGAATGTTTATAATCTTGTTACAAAACGAGCAATCGCTGAAAAAAATTCAAAAGTAGAGTGGGTTGATGGCAATTTTGGTAGCAAAGTTACAATGAAATATCCAGCTATAATTTTAAAAGGTGAAAAGTCCAAAGGGCAGATAATTTCATTAGCAGTCGCTGGTAAAAATCAATGTCAGGATGCTGGAAGCAAGATTGTGCATCTTGCTAAAAATACAACATCTAATGTTATTTCAAAATCGATTAGCAAAGATGGTGGCAGATCAAGTTATAGGGGATTATTAAAAGTAGTGAAAAATGTTAAAGAATGTAAATCTAGGGTGCAATGTGACGCTCTAATTTTAGATGATTTTTCAAGATCTGATACTTATCCTACGGTTGATATTAGAGAACCATTAGCGGATGTTGGTCATGAAGCTTCAGTTAGCAAAATTAATGATATTCAGCTTTTTTATCTAATGACAAGAGGGCTTTCTGAACAAGAAGCAAAAGCGATGATTATTAATGGATTTATTGATTGTTTTGTAAAAGAGCTCCCTATGGAATATGCAGTTGAAATTAATAGGCTAATTAATATGGAAATGGAGGATTCAATTGGATAAAATTGTAGTTTCAGGCAATCAAGATATAAGAATTATCTGCAAAGAAAATTCAAGTTATACTTTAAGTTTTTTGATTTTAGATTCAGCAAAGTTAAATTTAGAGCTGATTCTTGAAGGTGAAAATTCCGAAATTAATGTTAAAGGTGCATATCTTTTAAAAGATTCTGAAGTTACAATAAATACTATTCAGAGACATAAAATTCAAAATAGTGTTAGCAATTTAGATATTAGAGGCTTATTACTTGGCAGTTCTAAAGCTGAATATAGAGGCAAAATTTTGATAGAGCATGGTGCAAGCTTTTCTAATGCGTCACAGCTTAATAAAAATATTCTTTTATCTGAAAATGCCCATGCTGTTTCTATTCCAAGTTTAGAAGTATTCACTAATGATGTTAAATGTTCGCATGGCAGTGCCAGTGGCCCTTTAGATAGAGAACAGATGCTCTATTTAATGAGCCGTGGATTTGATGAAAATCTTGCAAAAAGAGAGTTAATTAAAGCCACTTTTGCTGAATTAGATTTAGGTGCATTGCAATCAGAAGTTAATGCTTTTATTAACCAAATTAGTTATTAGACTTCTTCTTAATTTGCCGTTACCCTTCGATACACCGCACTGCGTGCGGCACTCAGGGCGAACGGAGAGAGAGTTAATTAGAAGTTTTATTGATAGCTAAGCGCTTTTCAACTCTCAACTCTGAATCAGCATCATAGCCGTAATCAGTAGAATTATATTTTCTTTTATTTTTGCCTGCTAAATTAGTTAAGCTTTGTACATCATGCATAGTAACTAATTGTAAAGCTGCAGCTTTTCTAGCTCTAATTCATCAACTTTATTTTCTATATCAAGATATTGTTCATCAATAATTTCTAATAGATTACATTTTCTGCCATCAGCCATTGTAAATTGAAAATTAAAATCAGTTTTTGGAAAAGTGGCTCTGAGATATGGAACAAAAATTTGCATTCTTAAATCTTCTGTAAGAATGGTGTTTTTTGTTAGGCGACATCTAAATAGATCTAATGCGATTCTTCTAGCAATTGTTATTAATATTTTTCTGCAGTTTGACATCGTCTTTATTCTGGTTGGGTATTGTGTATCAAAAAAATACCAAGTTATAGATTTTGTTTCATTTATAATCATATTTAAAGCGTTATTAAATGACTCAGAATTTAATTTTGCATTATTAATGGTTAGTTTGAGCATTTCATTTTGAGAAGTATCGATATCTTTAACTGTTTCTTCAACTTCGCTATAAAGTAGCGCAGCTCTTTTAGATGAAACATTTATTGGCATATTAGTGCTTTTTGATTGCAATTTCTGAACTACGCTGTGCCATTGTGATGGATCAAATGTTTTATAAAGTTCATTTGCATACGATTCTGCCGTTTTTCCATGATAATCAACCGTATCGATATCTACACCATGTTGAATTAATAAAGGGATAATATCGCGTAGTATAGAAAGTTCATCATCCCAGTCATTATCCTCACCAGCTATTATAGCTACTATTAGAGGCGTTTCATGTTTATTATTTAGAACATGAATATCAGCACCTAGCTCTAACAATAATTTTATATTGTCTATTGCAGCAGCATTAATTGCATGCATTAAGGCACTATCGCCTTTATTATCTATTTCATTAATATTGGCTCCAGATTTTATTAATATTTCGATTATTTTTTTTGCTTCAGCTATTTCTGCTGGTTTTCTATCGCCATGATTTCTAGTAGCATACATCAGTACAGTTTCGCCATTAAAGTCTCTTTGATGAATATTAGCATTTTTGTTTAATAACAAATTTACAATTTCTGTATTTGTACAGTTGCATGCTAACATTAAAGCAGTAATTCCTTGCTGATTTCTTATAGAAATATCAGCGTTTCTACTTATTAACTTTTTGGCTAAATTCAAATTATGATATTCGCCATAAATTGCTAACATCAATGCACTGTTTCCTAATTCATCTATAACGTTTATATCAGCACCAGAATTTAAAGCTGCTTCTGCAGCATCAAAATCACCATTATTACAAGCGTTTATTAAATTTTGGTCTTCTTGCAGTCCACAAAATATACTCAAACTGATTGAACTTAGTAATAGAAATTTAGTTAACTTTAACATATTTTCCTCCTTAAATACTAATTATTTCTAATTGTAACTAAAAAATAGATTTTTGCAACCGCTCTCTATTAAATAAATGCAGGGATTGAACTTGTCTATATTTCTAATTTTGTTACAATTAGAGTTAAAAATGGGTGAAAATTATGAATTTTAGGGACTTTTTCCCAATTTTTAAGAATAAGCCAGATCTGATATACCTGGATAATGGGGCTACTACTCAAAAGCCGGATAGGGTGGTTAACGCCATTTTTGACTACTATTTAAGGGGTAACTCTAATATAAAAAGGGGTATATATAGCTTAGCTGAAGAAACTACTAAATTATATGAATCTGCTAGAGAAAAAGTGGCTAAGTTTATAAATGTTGACCCGGAAGAAATAGTTTTTACTTCGGGCACTACTGAAGGGATAAATTTTATTGCTGATTCTTGGGCTAAGGAAAATAGATCTATGTCGAAACTTGGCTCGCACCCTTCGACAAGCTCAGGGCGAGCGGCCGCTCATGGTGAGCCTGTCGAACCATATGAGCGATTTTGGAAGAAGTCTAATCTTTCTGAAGGTGATGAAATAGTTGTTTCTGAGTTAGAACATCACTCTAATTTTTTACCTTGGCAAAGATTAGCAAAAAATAATAATTTAGTTTTAAAAATTGCTCCAATAAAAGATGGTAAATTGGATTATGAAAGTTTTGAAAAACTTCTAAATAATAAGACTAAATTAGTGGCTGTTACCTACCAATCTAATGTAACAGGTGAAATTATAGATATTAATCGTATTAAAGATCTTATTAATAAATATGCAAAGAATGCTAAATTATTAGTTGACGCAGCGCAAATTGTAGCGCATAGAAAATTAGATGTAGAAAAAATAGGCTGCGATTTTCTGGTATTTTCTGCACACAAAATGTTTGGGCCAACAGGCGTTGGTGTTCTATATATAAATAAAAATATAGAATTTGAGCCATATAAAGTTGGGGGCGGAATGGTATTTGAAGTATCAAGCAATTCAAGTTGGTTAAATAGGCCACATAAATATGAAGCTGGAACACCGCCAATTGCAGAAGTTATTGGTCTAGGTGCGGCAATAGATTTTATAAATGAAAATATAGATTTTGATAAATTAGAAAAATATGAATTTGAGCTAACTGATTACTTGGTTAGAGAACTGTCAAAAATCAAAAATATAGAATTTATTATTAATCCCGAATTATTTAAAAATCATGTTATAACTTTTAATATTAAGAATTTTCATGCTCATGATGTTGCAGCATATTTAGATAAATTTGGAATCTGTGTGCGTGCAGGGCATCATTGTGCGCAGCCTTTGCATAATGCTTTAGGCATAAATTCATCAGTGCGTGTAAGCTTTGCTGCTTATAATAATTTAGATGAAGTTAAAAAATTAGTTTCTGTAATCAAAAAACTATGTGAGAAATTATGAAAAAGATATTTTTAATAATGGCTTTAATTAGTCAACTTAACAGTCAAGACTTGCAGTTACTTTTATCTGAAGACAGGCAGGCATCTATGCCATTAGAATTAGCGAAAAAATTACCAACATTGCAAAACATGCTTGAAAGTTCAATAGATGTAGATGGTGTTCAAATTTCATTGCCAAATATATCATACACAACTCATTCAACAGTGGTAAAATTATTAAAATTTTTGCAAGACAGAGATAACTCAAACAAGCAGCTATTAATTAAGCGAGAGATTAGAAAAAATTCAAGTGATAATTTAGCTGACTTAGTATCGGCATTAAGTTTTTATGATAAACAAGATTTATTGCTTGAGGTATCTAAAGTTCTTGCATTAAGGTTACAACGTAGGCCAAACTTATTAACAGTTATTCAAGATAGATGTTCAGATAATTTAGATGAAGTTAAAAGATTTTTGCCCTATAGTTTTGAATCTCAAGATGAAATAGATTATGTCCCTGATGACTGGCATACTAAAAATCCTACTTATAGAATAAATAGACTTTATAAATGGAATAAAAGAAGTGCAGATGGTTCAATAACCGTACGATGTCTAAAACCTAATTATCACCCACGTATTTTTAATAGAAATGGTGAAATAATAGCTACTTTAGATGATCAAAAATATGTAGATTATCTTATTAGTAATGATGGCAAGATTTTTGTTGCATTATCAGGATGGGCAGTAAAAAGATATGAATGTAATAAAGAATTACACGGAAAAGATATACACATATATAGGATAACTGATAATCGCTTAGAAGAAATTGGTACAATTGAAGACGGTTATAATCGTTTGCATCATTTAACTGCAGATGGATCTACAATTATGGCTTATTCTAAACGCCCTGCAGATTCCAAAAATAGTTCTTTTTGTATATTTAATATTGATGGTACTTTGCGTAAAAAATTTGGCAAAAAATTAAAATTTCAATCGGTAAGTAGTGATGGTTTAGTTGTTTTAAAAAGAGAGCATTCTGATAAAGAGAATCATTTTTATCCTGGCTATTATTGTCCATTATCTGTATATGATAAAAGTGGCAAACTTGTAGATAGTATTTGCGATCATGATTATAAGTCTGCAGTTATTAGTAAAGATGGCTCAACTATAGTTGCACAAGATAAGGATGGTAGATTTGTTTATATATACGAAAAATCAGATCTCGGCTTCGTAGAAGTAGGATGTATAAATATAGCTGGACTTTCCGAAATTAATGTTAGCGATAATGGGGCGGTTGTTATGGCACAATGTTATGAATATGAAGGTGCATCTGGATATGCCACGTTAATCTTTGATAAATATGGCACTCTACTTAAGCATATTAAAAATGAAGATCATGAAATGATTGTAGATGGCAATGCCATTGACATTTGTTCTAAGTCGTTTTATACGCCTACGAGAGCGACAATAATTAGATTAACTAAAGAGGCTACTTTAAATAAAATAGAAGAATCAGTGTCCGGCAAAAAAAATTAACTATTGCTTAATTAACAACTCTTAAATTATACTTAAGTTTTTAAGATGTAAGATTTATATCCGGTCATATATTTGAAGGATTTATTTTGAAGCACAAGCTACTAATTTTTTCTCTTTTTTTAATATTTTTAATAGTCTTTGGATACTATTTTTGTAAAGATTTTGGTATGCAGACTATTACTGAACAGAAAGAGAACATAATCAATTTTGTCGAAAATAATTATCTGTTATCAGTTATAATTTATATTCTTAGTTATATTTTAATTGTTCTTTCATCATTGCCATTAACAGCATTAATGACAATTTTGGGTGGTGTTTTATATGGCGTGTTGCTTGGAACAGTTTTTGTTTTATTTAGCGCAATTACAGGTTCTTTATTAAGCATATTAATATTTAGAACCTTGTTAGGAAAAGAATTTCAGGCTCATTATTCAGGACGATTAAAGAAATTCAATGATAATTTTGAAAGATATGGTTCTAGATATCTTATTATGATTCATCTTTTTATGATAATCCCATTTTTTATAATTAACGTTTTAATATCTATGACACACATATCATTCTGGACTCTGATTTGGACAACATTTGTTGGAATGTTTCCAAGCACAATTCTATATACTTATGCTGGTCATCAATTAAGAATAGCTAACTGTACTGCGGGCTCTATTTTTAGTTGGAAGATAATTTTGTTGTTTATTGGTTTAATTGTAATTGGTGCTGGATCAATAATTTTTGAGCATATTAAAAGTAAAAGACATCACTAAAAATACCGGTCACAGTTTTTTCTTCTTGATTTTGCCATGAGCAGTCTTATGAATATCAAAATTTTCTAAACATATTGAACATCTTGGTTCTTTTGTATGTCTGATATATTTTAAGTTTCTTTTTGTTGTTGATATTGCAGCTCTGCATAAAGGGCATTTTGTTAGTGACCCAGCTTTTAAGCAACTTCTATGAAACACGTGGCCACATTTTGTTTCAACTTTGGCTGTTCCTGAATTATAGCTAACTTTTCCTTCGCCAAGTTTGGCCTCTTCTATCCTTGCCAATATACGCACTATGCCAAAAAGTCTTGCTAATTTTATTTTAACAGTTGTTTTTTGATCATCATCAAAAAATATGTGTATAGATTGTTCAGTTGCTCTTTTTGCAATGGCTCTACAGGCATGAGGATTTTGATTATAAAGTTGAGGAAAGTGAATTCTTATATCCTGTAATGCTATAGTTTGCGCTTCAGATAAATTTACTGTTTCATTATCAGAAGCGTATAAGCTTATTAAAATTAAATTTGATATTAGATATTTTTTCATCACACGTCGCTTTTTAATTCTGTTATTTTTGTTCTTATTGTAGTTAATTCTGTATCCAGTTCTCTTTCTTCAATTAATCTTTCAAATTCTTCTCTATGTCTATTATAGATTTCTTCATGTTGTTCCACTAAAATCCATCTAGCTTTTCTTCTTAAAAAATGTTGATTCGATATACAGGAAAACAACTTTTTAAGTATAGGGCAACTTTGAAGATTTAAAAAGATTAGAGTAACAATAAACTTTTTCATTTTCACTTCCCCAGTCATCCCTCGATATATCCAATTTCGCATGAATGCTACATTGGACACTCGGGACGAATCGGCCGTTCATGGTGAGTGTCTTACGAAGTAAGATGTATCGAATCCATAACGGCCACATAAAAGTACTTTTGCAAAATAACCAATTCAGGTTATTATAGCGATCATGAACAAAAAATTTAAAGAATCTCTTTTTATTTTCAGAAGAGACCTTAGATTAGAAGACAATACGGCGTTAATTGAGGCGCTAAAAAATTCAGAAAAAGTTATTCCAATTTTTATATTTGATCAAAAACAGGTTTCTAGTTCCAATAAATTTAAAAGTAATAATGCAATTCAATTTATGCTTGAATCTCTAGATTCATTAGATAAAGATCTCAAGAATAAAAATGGGCAACTATATCTCTCTTATGGCGTACCAGAAAAAATAGTTAATAAAATTATTAAAGAGAAAAGAATAGAAGCAGTTTTTTTAAATAGAGATTATACGCCATTTAGTATTAAACGTGACAAATCTATAGAACAAATTTGTAAAAAAAATAAGATAGAATTTGTATCATGTGATGATATTTTATTAAATTCTCCAGAATCAGTTTTAACAGGCTCAAATGAGCCATATTCTATATTTACGGCTTATTATAAAAATGCATCAAAAAACAGTGTGCAAAAACCGCAACAAAATAGATATACAAACTATTATAAAGGTTCAATAAAATCATCTGAATCAAAGAGTATATTTAAAAAAACATTAAAAAAAGAGAATGAAAATTTATGGGTTCATGGTGGTCGTGCTAATTTTGAAAAAATTATAAGAAATATCACAAAATTTAAAAATTATTCAAAAACTAGAAATTTTCCCTATCTTGAAACAACAAATCTATCTGCATATATAAAATTTGGCGTCGGTTCAATTAGAGAGATATATTATGCAATTGAAAAAGCGTTTGGTAAAAAGCATGAACTTATAAAGCAGCTCTATTGGCATGATTTTTATACAATGGTTGCATATTTTTCACCATATGTTTTTGGAAAACCATTTAGAAAAAAATATGATCATCTAAAATGGTCCTACAATAAAAAAGATTTTATTGCTTGGCAAAATGGAAAGACAGGTTTTCCTATTGTTGATGCAGGAATGCGTCAACTAAATAGGACAGGTTATATGCACAACAGAGTGCGTATGATAGTAGCAAGTTTTCTAGTTAAAGATTTGCATCAGAATTGGTTAAAAGGTGAAAAATATTTTGCACAGAATTTAGTTGATTATGATCCTGCAGTTAATAATGGCAATTGGCAATGGAGTGCATCAACCGGCTGTGATGCGCAACCATATTTTAGAATATTTAATCCTTGGCTTCAACAAAAGAAATTTGACCCAGAATGTAACTATATTAAAGAGTGGATCCCAGAATTAAAAGATATTAGTTCAAAAGATATTCATAAATGGAACGCTATGCACAAAGATTTTGATATAGATTATCCGGCGCCAATTGTTGATCACAAAATAGAAGCAAAAAAAGCAATTAAGATTTTTAAGGGCGCCAAGGGGGCTTAAAGAGCGGTTGCGCTTTTGGTCTAGGAGTTCTACGTGGCGTATATCTTTGTTCTAATATGATGTCTGTTAAGCATATTGAACAAGTTTCATTATTTGTTAATTCAGTTATTTGATTTGTTCCAACTATAATTGCTCTGCAATTTGGACAGGTAGAGCCTCTTTGTAGCCAGGGTCTTAAACATTGCACGTGAAAATAATGATTACAAGAAGTTTTTATGCATCCTGTAGATTGTGTTATTCTAATTGGTTCTGGCCGTGATTGTAATGGAATGTGCATTGTTTCAAGTTCAATAGGTTGATAAATTTCTCTCATAATACTATTGATGCTTTCTATCATTCTGTTCATATGTACAAATACTGCGCCATCTCTGGTTATTGTGTGATTTCTGCCGATAAATATAGATCTCATTAGTATGATTCTCATACTAGCCGGTCGAGTTTGATAAAAATTATTATATTCATAATTAAAATGTTGTAATGCGTAAGCTTCAGCTATATCTTGAGGGACCCACGGCCTAATTTGGCCAATCGGAGGGTGCATCGAATATAAATTAAAAGAGAAAAATACTAAAAGTTTTTTCATAAGATCTTCCCTTTCCCCATGAAAATTGTAATAAACTTAAACTTGCTTTAAAATCAAAGTAAATATTTTTACAAATAAAGAATAAATATGTTTTTAAATAAGTTTTTATCACTTTCAGGAATTACATCCAGAAGAAAAGCGGTTGATGAGATCAAGCGCGGCTATGTAACAGTAAATAACAAAATTGTAAAAGACCCTGCTTATCTTGTAAAAGAGGGTGATATCGTTAAGTATAAAGAAAAAAAGGTAGAACCGGAAAAGCATCTTTATATCCTATTAAATAAGCCGGAAGGATATTTAACAACGCTCTCTGATATCAATGGTCGCAAAAATGTAATGGAATTAATAAATATAAAAGATAAAACTAGAATTTATCCAGTTGGCAGATTAGATAAAGAGACAACAGGGCTTCTTCTTATAACTAATGATGGAGATTTGACTCAACATTTAGCCCATCCAAAATATGGTGTGCCAAAATTGTATGAGGTTGTTCTAGATCAAGAATTTGATTCTTCAAATTTTGCAAAACTATTAAAGGGCCTACATCTTAAAGACGGCGTTACTAAAGCTGACAGAGTTTTTTACACAAAAAAACCGAGCAGAAAAAAGGTTTCAATTGAAATTCATAGTGGCAAAAATAGAATTGTAAGACGTCTATTTAAAGCACTTGGGTACAATGTTATTAAGCTTGATAGAACCCGCTATGCCGGCCTTGTAAAACGTGGCCTATCTAAAGGAAAATGGAGATTTTTGACAAACAAAGAAATTTCCAAATTGAAATTAATTTAGCATTTGCAAATTGTTTTTGTTTCTTTAAAATAATAATTGATCTATTATTTGTTTTTTAAGGGGTTAATTTATGAAAAAAATATTATTATTTTCGATATTGTCAGCTATTTTGTTATCGTCAACAGTAAATGCAGTTAAAGATGAAGCTGCGGTTGGCTTAGGATTAGCGGCCGGGGTTGCAACTGGCGCAGCTGTAAGACAGGTTCTTTTGAGAAAATGGTCAAGAGAAATAGATGCGTCTCATGAGGCTCAATGGCGTATTCATGGTGTATCTAGTGGTATCACATATAATTATGATATAGCTAACGCAAAGCTTTTATCAACAGTGCTGGGTGTGGCTGCAGGGGCTGCTGCTACAGCTGTTGTGGCTAATGTAATGGATGATCATAGCTAAAACCAAATTAAAGGGCATTTATTTTTAAATGCCCTAATTCTTTTTAGAAAGTTCAAGATGAAGAAAATATTGCTTGGAGTGGTGGCTATACTGTCTATACATGCTGATATGCCAAATATAAGTGACTGTCAATTATTACAAGGCGGCTGGAAAGAGCAGTTTTCTAAATATCAGAAATTCTGGTTTGATACTAAGCAGAAATTAGTTTGGCAAGAAATAAACAAAACTAATTCTGGGTTTAGTAAGGAATTAAGATTAATAAAAAGTTATATAGAAGAAGTCGTAAGATTATTATTATCAGTTGAAAATGATCTTTGTTCACGAATTTATCTTTCTGGTCTATTAAGTAATTTAAAAGAGCTTCAACAAGAATTAATTAAAGGTGATTGTGAAGGTGATATTCCAGATATGTTTAATACGCCACAAAATCAAGAATTTTTTAGAAATTGTGAAGTAATCAATGGTGGATGGCTGCAAGCGCAATGGTATAACAGATTTAGGATGTTGCAAAAAATTCTTTATCTGCGCAATCAGCAAATTGATGAATATGAATTGATTGGAACCAATTTTCCACGCGGCATAACTTCAGATCATTTTGATTTATATTTTAGTGAAATAAATGAAATGAAAGAATCTGCTGACTGTAAAAAAGATTTATGTTCATATTTGTATATTGATGGTTTATTAAGAGAATATGTTCGCTTAAGAGATAGGTTACAGAAGCTTTACGAATCTAAGGGTATAAAGTTTTAACCAAAATACAAATTGAAATTAATTTAGGCGCCAAGAATAGGCTTTTGAGTCTTAATTTTATTCATATATATTGGTTATAAACTGATATTTGAATTTGGATTAATTATGAAAAGATTATTACTTATTATATTGATATTACCGCATTTTAATGTTTGCTCTCAAGCAAATAACGCTATAAAACCATATGATATTTTGACATCAACAATTTTGTTTTTAGGGGGTTCTTGGCTGGCTTATAAACAATTACCTAGGCTTGCGGGTGAAAAAATAGAATATAATTCTCCCAAATTTACCAGAATTGGTGCTTCGATATTGTTTATAATAGGTGTAGGTGGCGGTATAATAGGGGTGCATAGATTAAATTCTTTTATCAAACAAAAATTTGATTGATTTATAAACTGATATTTTAATAAGTGGGGTTAATGATGAAAAAGTTAATTTTTTCAATTTTGTTATTGTTGTCTTCAGCTGCTAATTCTGTATGGAATTTTGGCAGTTGGGGTAAAACAGCTTTGGAAACTACAACTTCAGTAGCTTCAAAAGTTGGCAAAAGCTTTACTGGATTAAGAAGCAGATTTGCTAATCTACCAAGAGTAGGTAAATTTGCAGTTGTTGCTGGCGGTTTAGTTTTAGGTGCAACGGCACTTAAAGCAAAAAGTCTTCAAGCTAAAAATGCAATTGAAGCGCGTAATGCACAAGCGTTTACTGATGTTACACCAGAAAATACTACATTTGTTTTTGATTTTCATGACGTATTAGCAGAAAGAAAAACTTCTATTGCTGCTGGCGTATTCTTTAAAGAAATGTCATTGCGAGAAAAAGGCAGATTTTTGTCAAGATTAGCTTGGTTTGGTAAAAATAGAATTACTAAATCAGATAAAGCTGGCTTGATGCCTGAGCATAGCTTTGTTGGTGAAAATGATAATAGCGAATATAAAGAAAAAGCTACTAAGTTATTTAACTGCTTTGGGCCTTCAAAAGAGGGTATCGCATTAGTTAAGAAACTAAAATCTTCTGGTTATCAAGTTTATATATGTTCAAATATTGGTGAAGAATCACTTCAATATTTAGCAGATAAGCATTCAGAATTTAAAGAACTATTAGATCTTGTTGATGGCGTTCAACAGCCAACAAAATCAAATAATTTTATCAACAAAAAAGATCAACAAACTTACAAAGAAATTGCAACAAAAGTGGCAGATAAAAATATTATCTTAGTTGATGATTCAGAAAAGAAGCTTAAAGTAGCTAAAGCAGCTTTGGGTGACAGACTAAAACCTGTTCAATTTATATCTTTGGCTAATTTAACTAAACTTTTAGCTGATAATGTAAGTGGTTTTTCTGCTTAGTAGGTATTATACTTCGACTCGTTTTTGAAAAACTCGCTCAGTATGACTGAGGAAATCCCACTTTCGCCAGTGGGATTTTTTGTTTGTTTGGGTCGCTTGTCCTGATCCTTCGATCTACGCCTCAGGAGTAAACGCTGCGCTCAGTACTTGCTACCGCTCGTCCTGAGCTTGTCGAAGGATACGAGCTAAAAAACATCTAAAGTATTTATGGAATATTTTTACGTATATATTTTGCAATGTGCAGATGGTTCTTTTTATACTGGACATACTGACAATTTAGAAATGCGCATAGCTCAACATAGTGAAGGAAAAATTGATGGTTATACTTCTCAGCGATTGCCCATTAAGTGCGTGTTTAGTGAGCGATTTTCAACTAGAGATGAAGCATTTGCAGCGGAAAGAAAGATCAAAGGTTGGTGTAGAAGAAAAAAAATGTTATTAATCAACGGTAAAATAGAATCTTTATCCGCTCGTATCCTTCGACAGGCTCAGGACGAGCGGTAGTACAAGCATTGTGAAATTTAATGCAATCAATTTAAAGAAATTTTTATTTAGAAGGGCGTAAATGTTTGATATTGATATCGCGACAATCAAAATTTATGGATATCCATTAATAAAAGCAGCAGCAATTTTTGTTGTTGGTCTGTTATTTATTAATTTTATCTCTAATTCATTAGAGAGATTACTTTCACGCTTTCAGAGTGAATATGTTGGAATGATTATTGGAAAATTGGTCTATTATATAGGGCTATTTTTTGTGATAATGGCAGCATTAGATAATTTTGGAATTAATACAACTCAGCTACTTGGCGCTGCTGGTGTAGTTGGTGTTGCAGTTGGTTTTGCTGCGCAGACAAGTGTATCAAATATTATAAGTGGCGCATTTTTAATCGCAGAAAAACCGTTTGTAATTGGCGATAGATTACAAGTGGGTAATATAATTGGCAGAGTCTCTGCGATAGATCTTCTATCTATTAAATTGGTTACTGCAGACAATGATTATATAAGAATACCGAATGAATATTTAGTAAAAAATTCGTTTGTAAATTTAACAAAATATAAGTTAAAAAGAGTTTCTGTTACCGTTGGGGTTTCTTATAAAGAAGATCTGCAAAAAGTTCTTAAAATATTAAATGAAATTATTGCTGATAATGAATTTAATAAAAATAAAGAAAAAATTTTAAGTTCAATTACAAGCTTTGACGCTTCATCTATAACTGTTACTGCATACATGTGGGTTTCTAATCAACAAACTATTTCCTCTAAGAGCTCTTTATTAAAAGATATTAAAGAACGATTTGATAAAGAGAAGATTGAAATCCCTTTTCCTCAGGTTGTTGTGCATAAAGAAGTTAATTAGTCTTGCATTCGTTTACTCTTTTGAATTAATTTTTATGCGTATTTAGATTTTATACACGGTCATTTCACCCATTCGACTCGCTTAAAGCTCGCTCCCAGACTTCGCTAACCAGCCGTCGCTAAAGCTATGGCGGTCAAGGGCTACGTCGGGCGCAGCAGGGTGACTGAATTTTCATAAAGTCTATTCAATCTAGGGGAGTAAATGAAGAACATTATAATCTTGGCTTTCATTTCATTTCAAATTATTGCATCTGAAATAATAATTTTTGATGCTAATAAAGTAATTTTTCAAAGAGATGAATCTACAGCTCGAAAAATAACTGGCATAGGTTTAGAGGATGTTGGATTAGGTGGTGGCCTAAAATTAGGATTTCAAAAAGCTTTTGGTCAAACAACCTCTCTTGAAACAGATTTGTATGACGAATTAAGAAAACTAGAATCAGAATTTCATCCTGATGCACAATCAGTTAAAATACAAGCTAGTAATGATTCATGTATCAAAAATGATAATGGCGATTGTATTCCGCCATTATTATTAGAATATTTTCAAGATAAACGAGATATTCGAGAATTAGCAGCGAAACTTTCACCAACAAGTCAAAAAGCTGCTAAAGCATTAGAGCTTTCAAATTTAACACAGATCGTAAAAGTAAATCCCAAAATTTTGAGATTATTACAGAAATGCAATGCTCTTGACTCTAATAAACTTTATATTTTTGCGCAACAACATGAAAAATTTAATTATGGTGACATATTTAATACTTTATCGCATACAAAACTTATTCCAGGCATTATGGCTGATATAGATCAACTAATGCAATCTGAGCATCTTAATCCACAACAGTGTCTTTTTATCAGTAGCGATATAGCACGTCTAAAACATGCACAAAGACTTGGCATGAAGACGCTTAAGCATGCTGCTCCTGGTATTACAGAAAAACATTTGCGTTCCAAAAAGCTGATCTGATAAACCGGTCACCCTGGGAGCGAGCATCGCGAGTTGAAGGGTATTTGCTTTGCCATGCTTCGACTCCCTGCGGTCGCTCAAGCATGACCGATCTTGTAATTTCTATTTGTAATTTTTAATATTGCCCCTTGATGGGGCTTTTGTCTTTTTTTCTTAATCTTATAAGCTAATATCATATAGATTTTTGCCCATTTTTTGAGGTTAAGAAAAATGAAAAGACTATTCAAGTTACTACTGTTTTTAGCGGTATCATTCAATATATTTAGCGCAACGGTAATCTTTGATGCTGGTGGCGTTCTTATAAACAAGAATAAGAGAAAAGCAATGAACATTGTTGGTGTAGGGAACTTGCTTAAATCTTGTGTTAAAGAGCCGTTATTAGTTTTTAGAATGCAAAAAATATTCTATGAATATCTGAATTTAATTCCGGCAACAGCTGTGGCAAATCAACTTCAAATGAGTGATCTTCCGGCTAAAGATGATAACGGTATGATTATTCCGCCAATAATGGTCGATTGGTTATTAGGAAATATTTCTGGAAATCAGATTTTAGATGAATTGAAATATGTAAAATATAGAGAGCCGTATCATAAAGATATAATTTTAGCTGTTGCAAAAACATTATTGCCAGAATATCTCTCACAAATTATGAATGTTGAAGATAGAATGTTTGATTTTGTAGCAGAATGTAAAACAGCAGGTCATAGAGTTGTAATTCTTTCAAATTTTGATTCACTAACGTTTGAAAAAGTTAAAGATTCAAATTTAGAGTTCGCCTATTTTGATGCATTCTATTTATCGGGCGATTTGCAATTGGTTAAACCGCAGAAAAGAATTTTTGAAAAACTTTTAGAAATGGAAAATACAACTGCAGATAAATGTATATTTATTGATGATTGTGCTAATAATATTACAAGAGCTAAAGAGCTTGGTTTTGAGACGGTTCATTGTAGGAATATTAGAAGCGCAATAAAAGAGGCGCGGAGTAAATTAGGAATGTAATGAAAAAAATATTAACTTTGACATTATTTGTACTACAAATACAAGCGATAAACAATATTGGAGCGACAGCGGAAAACAGTGTATTTGTATTTGATTTAAATGGCGTTTTACTAAAGCTAGAACTAAATATTTCTTGGCAGGCGTTTAAAGAACATTCTGGTAAATTTACTTTGGCAAAAAGATTAGGCGTCTATGGTGTAAATAGAAAACTATTAGATTCAGCCTGTGTGGAAAATAAAACTATTAATAAAGGTGATAGCGATAAATTTGTAAAAGATACGCTAGCAGTAATTAATCCATTTAATACAAATAATGAAGTTTTTGAAATTGTAAGAGAATTGCATACTAAGGGATATCTAATTTTTGGATGTGCTAATATTGGTGAACAATCATTAGAGTTTCTAAGAAACAAATATCCTGACTTAGCAAAATTATTTGATGAATGTTTCAGCGGTTTTCAGATTCCTAGAAAAGAAAATGGCTTTATGACCAAAGGGAATCAAATGGCATACAAAGAATTGCGCAATATGATTTGCAGAAAATTCCAAAAGCCGCTTAAATATATCATTTTTGTAGACGATGCAACTGATAAATTATCAATTGCACAAAAAGCTGTTCCAGAGTTCAAAGGGATTAGATTTACCAGTGCCGGTGATCTAAGAGCTCTGTTGCAGAAAGAGAACGTTTTATAACGTTCTATGGTTCGATACTATTTTTCTAAAGAAAAATCACTCACCATGAACGGGCCGTTCGTCCTGAGTGTTCTACGCAAGTAGAATGTATCGAAGGATAAATAAATAAGAATCTTTACTTAGGCGGGGTCCATTGTGTTAAAATATTTAATTATGTTAAATATTATGTTTGTTTCTGCATTGTCAGAAGCCAAAACTATTATTTTTGATCTTCATGGTGTACTTCTAGAGCGTTGTACACAAAGAACAGCTTCACATTTAGGTTATCTTAATTGTGGATCTTATTATATGTCTTCAAGTTTTAATCTAGAAGATAGATGCCAGGAATTTCTGAAACTTTTAGAGCAACATGAAACAGCAAGTAAATTAAAAGATCAGCCGATGCCAAAAGTTATTGCTGAATGGCTAAAAGGCGAGAAAAAAGCGGCAGATATGATCAAAGAGATTAAACACCATGCAGATAAAGCAAAAGATTTCTTTCAGTCAAACTTAGAAGAAACATTAATTCGTTCTGTAATAGATTTAATGTCTCCGGAAAAATTAGCCTTTGTTGTAAAGCCTATGAAAGATATGGCACGCCTTGTTGAAGAATGCAAAATTCAAACAGACAAAAATGGCAAGCCAAAGCATAACCTATTAATTCTTTCAAATTGGGATAAAGAATCATTTCCATTAGTTAAAAAGAAATGTAAGAAACTCTTTAGACACTTTGATGAAAAAAATATCATAATATCTGGTGAAATTAATATGTTAAAACCGGATAAATCTATATATGAACATATAATCAAAAAATATAAATTGGATCCCAAAGATTGTGTCTATATCGATGATCAAGAGGAAAATACAAAAGTTGCCTCATCAGACTTTAAAATTGAATCTATTCATCATAAAGACTACAAGACTACAAGACAAAAATTAATAGATTTAGGCTTTATTGAAGACAAAAGAAAAGCTAAATCTAAGACTAAAACCAACGTCTCATTTAAAAAACTTTTTGAATAGTCTTGCAATTTCTATTCATGGCGTGATAAAATATTTATCATGGTGTGAGTAAAGGATAAGAATGTTCAAACGAAATATAAAATCGTCATTAGAAAGAGCGTTAAAAAGAAGTCCTGTAACGTTGCTTACCGGGGCGCGTCAAAGTGGTAAAACCATATTGACCGAAAATATTGCACAAGAGAAGAATTATAATTTCTTTAGTCTGGATGATATAGCAACATATGTTACAGCAAAGAATGATCCTACAGGGTTCATTCGCGATCTTCCTAAGCCAGTAGTAATTGATGAGGTTCAACGTGTTCCTGAGCTATTTTTGTCTATAAAGCGCGATGTTGATAAAAATAGGAAATCAGGAAATTATCTTTTAACAGGTTCTGTAAATCCCCTATTAGTTCCAAAAGTTGCGGATGCATTAACAGGTCGAATAGAAACTTTATCGTTGTTTCCACTTTCTCAAGGTGAAATTTTGGGAATAAAAGAGAATTTTATTGATAGAGTTTTTTCAGGCAAAAAACCGGCAAATCCGGACAATAAAGTAGATTTATACAAAGCAATTTTGGTTGGTGGATATCCGGTATTGCAATCTTTAAATGAAATTGACAGAAAAGCGTGGATTAATGAATATATAAAAAATATTGTACAAAAAGATGCTCAGGATATAACAAAGATAACTGAACCAAAGGATCTTTATAGTTTTATATATTCTTTGGCGCATAGAGCAGCAGGACTTTTAAATATTTCAGATATTTCACGAAATTTAACTTTACCACAAGCTACATTGCAAAGATATTCATCTTTGTTGGAAGCGCTTTACATCATATATTTTGCTTATCCTTGGCATATGAAAAGTGATAAAAAATTTATAAAATCAAAAAAGAGTTATTTAGTTGATTCTGGATTCTTATCTAATTTATTAAAAATAAACTCAAAAGAGATGCTTAAAGAATCTAATATGGTTGGAAATATTGTAGAAAATTTTATAGTCATGGAACTATTGAAACAACTTAGTTGGAGTGAAACAATAGCAGAATTATATCATTTTAGAACTGTTTCAGGTGTAGAAGTTGATATAGTTCTGGAAGATGAATATAAAAACTTAGTTGCGATTGAGGTCAAAAATTCAGCTACGGTATATCCAGATGATTTTAAAAATTTATCTTATTTTAAAGAATTAGTAGGCAAAAAATTTGTCAAAGGCATAGTGCTTTACAATGGTGAACAGATTTTACCATTTGGTGAAAATCTATTAGCTGTGCCAATTAATTCACTCTGGAGCGTGTAATTAATATTCTTCCCGGTCTGGATTCGACTCGCAAGCTCGCTGCCTACTCCGCCGTAGTTGATTGCAAAATCAGTTGACTTTGCATAAAAGCTACGAAGGCCGGACACCATGATCCCGCTACGCATAAAGCTTCGCAGGACACGCCGGTCATACTGAGCGATCCCGAGTTTATCGAGGGAGAGTCGAAGTGTGCGCGGTCAAAACTCTTCCATATCATCAACAGCAGGGCCGGCAACAAGCGCTCTGGATTGCAATGCAGCTCTTAATCTAACTCTTGGAACTTGTGTATCTTTTTCTAATTTTAGAACAACCGGTAAAATTTTACTTCCAATTAATGTTAGAGCTTGATCTAATTTGGTTTTTAATTTTTCTCTTTCAGAATCTAATTTAATTAACTGTTGTTGAACTGTAATTAGTTGGCTTTGAACATCTTTAATGTCGGTTTGGGCATTGTCTATATGTTCTTCTACTCTAGAAGAAAATAGGTTTCTAATTTTACTCCAGAGTGATGCTACAAAGAATATTATTGTTGCTACAGTACCAATTTCCAAAATATTAATTATGTTAGCCCCAAAATAACTAACTTCTAAATTATATTTTGTATGATTATTTAATACATAAAGCATATATTTTTTAAATAAATATACTCCAGCGCCAATTGCAGTAATGTTCTTAGCGACTTTTAAACTACTTGGTTTTTGAATTTTTTCTAAAGCTTTAGTAAATTTTTCTACTTTTTCATTTAATTCTTGTTTTTGAGCTAAAATACCTTTATAGCAATCTTGATAATTTTTGGCATTAGTTTGTTCTAAGCTTTGAGCAATTTCATAAAGATCTCTTTTAATCTCTTGCGCTTGATCAGATTCATCTTGTGCTAATGCAATCAACACTTCTTTTAATTTGTCTAAATCTAGTCCAAAATTGTTTTCTTCAATTGCTTTTAAGCTGTTACTAAAAATTTCTAGATTGTTTATTTCTAGGCTTTTTATATTAAAGATTAATATAAAAAATAAAAAGTTTATTTTCATATTTTCCCCTTTGTTAATCAGAGAGTTCCGGTTCAGAAATTGTTTCTAATTCATCTTTATCATGCCTTTCTAGAAATTCTTGGTGCATTTTTAATAATTGTAAGATAGCGGATAACCTACGATGATGTAGAGCTAGATCTTCTGAGATGATTCTATTCATCTCTTCTATATTGCCCATCCGTTCATTAAGTCGAGCGACAATATTTTTAAGAACCAAATTTTGTTGGCTTAGTTCACGATTTTTATTTTCAGTTGCGGTGAGTCTTTCTCTCAAAGATATATTTGATTTTTCTTGTTGGTATAATCTTTGTCTTAGAAGTGCATGTCTTGGGTGACTATCAAGTTCAATTTCCCCTAATCTTTTTAATTCTTGATCAGCAGAATATGTTTTGTACGATATTAGGGATAATAATAAAAGTATCTTTTTCATTATTTCTCCTTAAAGTTTTCAGTAGCGACTCCTTATAGTTTTGGGATTTTATCCCCCGTCCCCGGTGCCATCCTGCCCGGCCTTCGTAGCCTTCTATGCAAAATCACTAGATTTTGTTAGTACTACGGCGGAGTGGGCAATTTATTTCAGGATCTAGATCCCGGGTCAAAGCCCGGGATGACAGCGAGACGCCTGTTTTTATTTTGTTTAGTTTGCTAGAATAATTAAAATTAGCTATTAAGGCAATTATTATGGATATCTATGCAAAAGAGTTATTAGATCATTACAAAAATCCACACAATTTTGGAAAATTAGAAAATGCAGATATAACATCTGATGAGTATAATCCATCATGTGGTGACAGAGTGCAAATTTTCATAAATATCAAAGATAATAAGATAAAAGATATCTCTTTTGTAGGGGAAGGGTGTGTCATAAGTTTGGCAACAGCTTCTATGTTGACAGATTTTGTAAAAACTAAAGATATATCAGATATATTAAATTTAGATTCAGCATATATATTAAATCTAATAAAAATTGAATTGGGACCGACAAGATTAAAGTGTGCACTTTTGCCGTTATATGCGATACAAAGTGGAATAAAGAAATTTCATGTTAAATAGATCTAAATTATTCAAAAAAGTTGAAGATCTTTCTGATAAAATATTTTTTGATATATCAAATGAATTAAAAATAGCATTAAAAACATGGCAAATTATAGTTAATGATGATAATTTTCAAGAGAAGCTTCTAGATTTAAATTCACCATGGTTATTGCCGTCATGGTCAGAAAATTTAGAAACAAAATATAAATCAGATTTAGATCTTAATAATTATGAAATTATTGGTATAGATGGATCACAGGTTTATCCTGATAGACATCAAGGAAGTTCAGCATTTTTAATTAATATTGGCGCAGTTAAATTAAGTTATTCAGAAAATTCTAAAGCTGAGCTTTTTTCAGAACCCCACGTTTTTGTGGGAGATGATTTGGAAGATCTTTCTATCAATGATTATGTAGATTGTTTAAGAGAAGAATTTGAATTTAATTTGGGTTTAGAATTGAGCCAGAAAAATAGACTCTTAATTTTTGATGGATCATTAATTTTCTGGCATTTAATGTCAAAAGACAATAATCTAAAAAACTACTTTTTGCCAAGATATTTAGAGGTTTTCAAAAAATTATATGAAAATAAGATTCTATATTGTAGTTATATAAGCTTTCCTAAAAATAAGGAGCTTATTAATTTAATAAGATTACAGCTTTCTGATTTTAATCCCGAGCAATATTTAACAAAAATTGTTGATAAAATTTCTGATGCAGATTTGATGAGTAAACTATTAGAAAAAAATGAAAGAACAATAGTTTTTGAAAATCAGGCGCAAATTGTAAAATTCTATCCTGATGAATTAAAACCACATTTTTTTTATATAAATGTTGGCGACGAGATAGCAAGAGTAGAAGTTCCTGCATGGATTTCAGAAGACAAATCTAATATTGATTATATTCACAAAATAATTTTGGATCAGTCTGAAAAGGGTGCAGGTTATCCTGTAGTTCTAGCAGAAGCGCATGAGCAGGCTGTTATTAAATCTGCAGATAGATTTTACTTTTATGAATTGCTTTCTAAATTAGGGTTTAGCAAAAATTTTAATATTAATCTTTCAAGAAAAGCTTTCAAAAAACGACAAATGACATTTTGAATTTATAAATTTTCTAACATTATATTAAATGCATAGCGGCTATTTCTGGTCTCAATTCTATCTTTTAGTTCTTGATCTATTTTATAAATATCTTCTTCAATTAAATTAATTAAGCTTTCTTCTGTTTTGCCATCTTTCATAGTGATAGAAAAATTAAAATCTGTGTATGGCAAGTTTGATGATAAAAATATGGGTAAAGAGATTTCTTGAGGCAATATTGTCGATAACCTATTCATAACAAAATCGTTAGCAATTCTGCGCAAAATTGTAAGCAAAATTTGCCTACTAGGATTGATGTTATTAGAAATAATTATGTCTATTATCGTATTTAAAACTAAATTTAGTTCAAATGAATTTATAGGATAAGTTGCTATAATATTTTTGATAAAGTGTTCGTCATCAATTTGATTCCAGCTGTGTCGTATATAGGTAAAATATTGATCTGAAATTAGTTTTGGAGAAGAAGTTATTTTCATTAATTTATTATATATTTCCTTATGACTATTTTGCTTTGCAGCTTGCCAACCATTAATATCTTCTTTATTTGTAATATTGGGATTAGCGCCAGCTTGAAATAGTTTATCAACAATTTCAGTATAACCATTAGTAGCAGCTAAAATTATAGCAGTGTTTCCATATTTATTTTGAATATCAAGATTAGCACCACCTTGAATAAGAAGATTAACAATTTCAATATAGCCATTAGTAGCAGCTAAAATTAAAGCCGTATTTCCATAATTATCTCGGATATCAAGGTTAGCACCAGCTTGAAGAAGGATATTACTAATTTCAGTATGGTTCATCATAGCAGAGTGCATGATAGCAGTTTGTTTAAATGCAAAATCTTTATAATTAGGATTAGCGCCAGCATCTAAATAGGCTTTAACTGCATCTATGTTCCCTGAGCTAGCAGCATCTATGAATTGTTCTCCTAAATAAGCAGAAAACAGTGAATTTGATAAAGATAAAACTGTAAAAATTAGTAATTTTTTCATTTTAATAACCTCTCAATTTAGCGTTATAACTTCTTAGTTTTGATAGTAATATATCAATATCTTCTTCAATTAAATCGATTAAACTTTTTTGTGTTGTGCCATCTTTCATAGTGATAACAAAATTAAAATCTGTGTAAGGGAAATTTGCGGATAAAAGCATTGGTAATGAGATTTCTTGAGGCAATAATTGGCTTAAAACAAAATCTTGAGCGATTCTACGTAAAACTGTAAGTAAGATTCTTCTGCTATTAGAATTGATGCCTTCATATTTTATTTTGCGAATTAAAATATTTAATATCGCGTTAAATTCTATAGAATCTAAAGGGAAATTTAAAATGATATTTTTTGTAAATCTTTCAGCTTTTAATAAACTACTTCTTGGATAAATAATAGAAGCGCCTTTTGTATCAGCAATCAATTGTGAATGTGAACAGATTAAATTTATAGATTCCCATAATTTTTTGTATTCACCGTACCCTTCTATATCAACATAATATTCCTCTATACCACCATATTCTTGAAGATCTTCTGTCACAAGAACAGGCACTCTTGCCGTAGGAGTAACACCAGCTTTAAAAAGAGGTTTAAGAATATCTGTGGAATGGTGATCATGTGCAATAAAGTTGATAATTCTAGATAATGCGCTATTCGGATCAGCGCCAGCTTGAAGAAGAAGATTAACAATTTCAGTATGGCCCCTATAAGCAGCAAGAGTTAGAGCGGTGTCTCCATTATTATTTTGGACATTAGGGTTAGCGCCAGCTTTAATAAGAAGCCTGACAACTTCAGGTTGGCCGCCATAAGCGTTATAAGCAGCAAGAGTTAGAGCCGTGTTTCCACTATTATTTTGAATATTAGGATTAGTGCTAGCTTGAAGCAGGAGGTTAACGACATTAGTATAACCTTTAGCAGCAGCATAAATTAGAGGAGTTTCACCATTTTTATTTTGAATATTAGGATTAGCAGCTTTAAGAAGAAGATTAACAATTTCAGTATGACCCTTATAAGCAGCATAAATTAGAGGAGTTTCACCATTTTTATTTTTGCTATCTGGATTTACACCAGAATCTAAATAGAATTTAACAGCATTTAGATCGCCATTCTCAGCGGCACTTACTAATTGTTCTCCTAAATCGGCAGAAAATAGTGAATTTGATAAAGATAAAATTGCAAAAATTAGTAATTTTTTCATTTTCAAACCTCCTTTTAAATAGTTCTAATATATAAAATATCAGATAATGGGGCATAAATTCAATAGTTTTGTTGCTTTTTAATAACAAAATTTAGTAAGTTAGTAAAAAAGGAGGCTTTTACAGTGAAAAAAATATTCATTTTATCACTATTATTTTTATTTTTATCAATAGAATCTTCATATTATATTGCTCCTATAGGGGAGCCAGGCATAGAACCCCCAATTTATGATCCATATGGCGAGTATGACCAAAATCAGCAATATTTAAGGTGGGGCCAGATGCCTTACGACAAAACCGAAAAATACTATAACTATTATGATTATTATTACGCAGAACCGGCTCCTGATATGTATTGGCAAGATGCGCCGTCTAAAACTGGAAGTTCTTCAGCAACTCAACAATATGGTGACCAATGGGAAGTTAATTATATTCAGGCTGATAAAGCCAATAAGATGATCGGCCTGGATGGTCCCATGAATCTTAATGTTGGTGATGGAATCTATACGGCGTTAACGGGACTTTAAACCACTAATAAACAAAATCATTAACAAGCTTACAAAGAATCCTGGAACAAGCTGTGGGATTCCGCTATTTAATAAGGGCCAAAAAATAGAAATTAGAGTTCCTGTTAAAATTCCAGCAATTGCGCCATTTGGAGTAACTCTTTTTGTATACAAAGATAGAAGTAAAAGTGGCCCAAATGCGGCGCCTAACCCAGACCATGCATACAAAACTGAATTATATAAAGAAGATGAATTAACAAATGCAATTAACATCGCAATAATCGCAATTACAAAAGTTGCTATACGCGTTACAAGCATCTGAGATTTAATTGAAACATTTTTTACTAAAGTTGGATAAAGATCTTGTGCAATATTGCCAACAGCAACAACTAATTGTGTATTAATTGTAGAGAGCGTAGCAGCCAAAATTGCACACAATGCAAAACCAGCAACTAAATTTGAAAACATATCTTTTACCATTAAAACAAAGACATGTTCCGGATTAATTGAGCTTCCATTAAAATAAGCGACACCAATTATTCCAATAGCTATAGCGGCAGCTAAAACCAAAATTTGCCATGTTATTCCAACAAATGTTGCTTTCTTTATTTCATTGGGATTTTTTATACTCATAAAATTAACCAAAATATGAGTTTGACCAAAATAACCTAAACCCCAACATAAAGTTAAAAATATAATTTTTAAAAAACCTGTTTCCGGAATTAAATTAGTAGAGACGTTTGTATTATGCAAAATAGTGCTAATCGCGGAGATTCCGCCAAGATTAGATAATGCTACAGCTGGAACTAGAATGATCATAGCGAGAAGAAAAATACCTTGGAATAAGTTGCACCAGGCAACAGCAAAAAATCCACCAATTAAGATATATGCTATTGTTACAAACGTTCCTAGAGTTATTCCGGTATAATAGTTCATATTAAAAGCTGATTCAAAGAATCTTCCTAGGCCTATAAGGCCTGATGAAAGATATATAGTAAAAAATAGCACTGAAATTATGGCGCTTAAAATTTTAACTTTATTTGATTTATCATTGATTCTTTTTGCAAAATAGCCCGAAAGTGTGAAAGCTTTATATTCTTCAGATTGTTCTCTTAATTTTGGTGCAACAAAATGCCAATTGAGATACATAAAAACTACTAAGCCTATTGCGGTCCACGCTTCTGATAATCCGTTTGCAAAAACTGCTCCTGTGTATCCTAAAAAGAGCCAGCTTCCCATATCACTTGTTTGAGCAGAGATTGCCGTTACCCAATAGTTTAGAGATCTATTGGCCACTAAAAATGATTTTTCTGATCGGTTTTTCTTTAAGAAATAAAAACCTGTTAATAAAAGTGCTGCAAAATAGACTATAAAAGAGATGACTATTTGATTCATAATTATTTTTTCGCCGTCGCGTTTATAATGCGGGATTTATCCGCGAAGATATAAGCGACAAGAATCACGCCGTAGCCTCCGGCGGAGGCGGATATTGCTCTGGCGTAATTTCGCGCGATATGACAGCTTAAAAGCCGCCAAACGCTTCGTCCATCAGAATAGCATAAGAAATAAAATTGACAAAAAAAGAGGGCTGAGAATTCAGCCCCAATAGAGTTTAACCAAATTTAATTATTCAGCTGGACCAGCTTCTTGTTGAGCTGGACATCCTTCATGATAAGTTTTCAATATTTCCGATAACTCTCTTTTGAAGTGAGAATTAGCTCCATGCACTTCAGCATGGCTTTTAAGAATTTCATAATGGTAGAAATCAAAACCACTCATATCTCTAGCATATTGTCTTATATACGGAGAACAATCAATTGCTTTATTAGCATAAACAGCTACACCCATGTGAATGCCGAGTTTAATTAAATTACATTTATATAATCCAGGTTTAGGTTTAAATTGGGGGGATTTTAGATCGTCTAGATTCCCTGTATAGAAATAACCAACCAGGCTACAATCCGTAGCGCGTATTTCACATTCATGTAGATTCTCTTTAATTTTTGTTCTCTTTGGTATTCTATACATATCTATTATCTTCGGTGCCGCCTGAGTGGCACCCGCCGCTATCACTTTATGAATAGCTCCGCCTGCTACTTTTGTATTCGGTGCTGCTTCTATGGCACCCATTGCCACTAGGCCTAAAATAATTACTCTTTTCATAACTTCTCCTTTTTATTTCTGCGCAGGGAACTTTTTAGCATATGCTACTAACTTGCTACAAAGATTTGAATCATAAGAGACTGTTGAGTTCGTTGCTTTTACTTCCTCGCATACTTTTAAATATACATTGCCATGGGCTTGTGGCTTTATTATGCCGCCGCATGAGTTAGTACATCTCATGCCTTGCAAATCAAGTTTTGCGTCGTGTTCCTTCTTATTGGACACAAGGCGATAATAATAACCTAACTGGTTAGCATATGTGTCGTAAATATATGCCTTTGTTATCCCATCTACATTTGTTTTGACTGGGATTGGATGTCTTTGCTTATCTACTGTTACTGTATTATCTACTGTTGCTGTCGATAGCGCATCTTCTGCCTCTATGGCACCCATTGCCACTAGGCCTAAAATAATAACTTTTTTCATAAGATTTCTCCTTTTTTATTATTATCTGAATATTATCATAATATAAAAAAACAGCAAAATGCAAGATTTGAAATAAAATTTTTTAAAAAGTCTTGATTTACAGGGTAAAAATCTGATATTATAGAGTAAAAATGAAGCAATTTTATTGTGAAATTGCTTAAAAAGGAGGGAATTTTATGAAAAAATTCTTAATTTTAAGTATCAGCTTATTTGGGTACAACTCTATTTCGGCTGATGGGTTTCAACAAATAATTACGCATCCAGACAATACTTATCTTACAAATAATAATCAAGATGGGCATTTAGTCTATGGAGGGCGTCGTTTTCTATTAAGTCAAAGCTGTCATACTGATTGCAAGCCGAATCTTTGTCCTTGGACGGCATTAATGTACGATAGGCAATGTCCTTCTGGAGCTGCAGATACGCCTATCACCTATGCAACAATACCATCCAATACACAAGTGATTTGTCAACCTCAAATTGGCGATGAAACTCGGGCTAAGATTTATGATTGTTTAGTAAATGAACACGGTAGCGTGAAATCTTTTAATTTAGATTAAAAATAGACTTTGCTCTTTCAGAGCTCTCGCTAGCAACAAGATCTAAATCTTCTTGTCGTAATTCAGCTAAATATTTAGCTATGGTGAGAATCTCTTTGGGGCTATTTTGCTGACCTCTAATTGATTGTGGTGCTAGAAATGGAGCATCTGTTTCTAGCACTATATCCTTTAATTTAACTTTTGTTGCAACTTCCCTTAAAGTATCATTCTTTGGATAAGTTATTGTTCCACCTAGGCCAATTGCAAATTTCATTTTTATAACCTCTTTTGCAAAATTTAAATCTTCAGAGAAGCAATGAATTATGCCCTTTTTGATTGGTGCAAATTCAGATAAAATTTTTAAGGTCTCTTCTGGAGCCTGTCTTGTATGAACAACTAAACCGATATCATTTTCAAGGGCCAATTCAATCTGTCTTTTAAAAGCTTCAGTCTGTTGCTTAATGTCATATTCAGGGTAATGAAAATCTAGGCCACATTCTCCAATTCCTACAATTTTGTTTTCAGGATTAGAGATTAATTCTTTTATTTTTTTTAGATCTTCTTTCCAATTATTTGTTAGATCATTGGGATGAATCCCTACTGTGGCATAAACTTCTTTATATTTTTTTGCAAGTTCTATGCAATTTAGACTCTCTACCAGATTTGTTCCAACATTAATAATTCGTTTGACTCCATTTTCATAAGCATTATCTATATAAAATTTTGCTAATTCGATTTCTTTTTCGGTTAATGCTCTATCAAAATCTTTTTTTACAATTATATTTAAATGACAATGTGTATCAATCAGCATTTTTAGGTATCCTTTTTTTAAAAAAAATATAAAATTTTAATTGATTTTTTTAAAAGTTGTTATATAACAGCTATTAATTGTATCACGAGTTTGACAAAATTGTTAACTTGCGATAATTTACGGATATGTTATGTAGTGAAGATAAGTAATAAAGATGTTTAAAGCAGTGTATTTTTTTGTTAACTAACCTAATAGGAGTTACCTTATGAACAAGACAGACTTGATCAATTCGCTAAGCGAAGAGACAACTTTCAGCAAGAAAGATATTGCACGTGTTATTGAATCATTTACAAGAATTGTTGAACGTTCTTTGAAAAAAGGCGAAAAAGTTTCTTTAACTGGTTTTGGAACTTTCTTAGCAAGCCGCAGACCAGCACGCGTAGGAATTAATCCAGCTACTAAGCAAAAGATCAAAATTCCTGCGATTAACGTTCCAAAGTTCAAAGCCGGAAAAAACTTAAGGGAAGTAGTAAGGTCCGTTTAATAACTGACCCTTTAAAGTTTTTACTCACAAGAAGGCCCATTTTTCAATGGGCTTTTTTGTTTAAATAAGCTTTTATTTTCTATAAATTGCTTTAAAATAAAAGCGAGTCGTCCCACTTTTGGAGTTAAAATGATTGATCTTACGCTTCTTAGAGAAAATCCTGAAAAAGTAGTTGAGCTCTTAAAGAGAAAAGAGCCAGGATTTGATATTCGTCTTTTACAAAAATTAGACAAAGATTTTAGAGCATTAAATTTAGAGGTTGAAGAGCTAAGAAGACAAAAAAATGAACTTGCTTCGAGTGCTAAAGGGGGAATAACTCCAGAAATTAGAGAAAAATCTATTGAGATTGGTAAATTGTTAAAAGCAAAAGAGACAGATCTAAATGATGTAAAATCAGCTTTTGATAAATTGTATTTTGAATGTCCAAA
>Ga0155637_190_pt1 | contig 32877 bp, 37 predicted proteins | sample RifCSPhighO2_12_FD_107294 | JGI IMG/M metagenome (GOLD analysis project Ga0155637, IMG submission 107294) | candidate division TM6 bacterium RIFCSPHIGHO2_12_FULL_32_22
ATCTTTAGCTAAATTTAGATTTTCTTTTTTCGCTTTTTTAATTTCAGCAAATTGTTCCAATTTTGATATATCTTTTTTGGCCTCTTTTATAATTCTTTTGATTTCAGCATTAAAAAGAGAGTTGAACTTTTTGTTTAATGCTTCTTTTTTTAAATTAGCTTCTACATCTTTGAGCGATTTATATTTAGGAGCTTTACGACTTACACGCTGAACAACCTCTAAGCCTTCTTCAGTGCGTATAACATCTGTAATCTGCCCATCAGACTCTAAGGCAAAAATTGCTTCTTCTAATGCTGGATCTAATTGTCCTTTAGAAATAAAACCAACTAGACCTCCCTTAGAGGCTGTTGTAATATCATCTGAATTTTCTTTGGCTAGTTCGTCAAACTTAGATGGATTTTGTACAAGTTCTGTTTTTATTTGAGTGGCCTTTTGTCGAACATCAGATGGATTTTTGCCTTGAAATTTTAATAATATTCTTTTTATTTCAACTTTTACAGGCTCTTCAATATATTTTGCTTTGTTCGCATTGTATAATTTCTCAACTTCAGCTTGAGTAATTTTTATTCCATAATCAGATAAGTTAAACTTCCATACAGTAGCATCTCTTTTTTCAGGAACTGAGTATTTATCTTTATTATCATGAAAAAATTTTGCCAGTTCTTCTTTTGATATCTTTTCTTTTTTAACCTGTTCTAAATATTTCTTAAATGAAAATGTTAATATAGCGTACCTTTTGAGTGAATAGTTATCTTGAAATTTATTTTCAATAACATAATTTGGCACAAAAACTGCTGAATTTATAAACTCATTTACAATGTTGCGTTTTAAAGCTTCCTTTATTTTTTTGTCAAAGTTAGCAATGTGCAATTCCTGTAACAAATTTGCAAGCGCCTGTTGATCAATATTTCCATATTCGTCTACAAATTCTTTGGGGAGTTGCTTAATTAAAGCTTGATGAACATATTTTTCATCCAAAGATATTTTATATTTTCTTACAATAATATCTAATAAAAGACCTTGAGCTATATCATTTATAGCAATCTGTTGAGGATCAAGTTTCATTCCACTCATTTGTATAAATTGCTCTGCGTATGGCCCGAATTGCTTTTTAATCATCTCTATTTTCTGACGCGCTTCATTCTTTTTTTCCAAAAATTCTTCTGGTGTTACGCCATAACCATTTACAGATACAACATAATTATGTAATCCAAATATTTTTATTATTCCGTCAACTATTGTTGTCATAGAAGCGGTTAATACCATTGCAATAAGTGTAATCCAGACAACAACCTGTAGTAGACCTTTTTTTAAATTTTTTCTCAGAGATGCTAACATTTTTATTCCTTTAAACTTCAACTATTTTGACTTGCTGCAATTTTTCTGCAGCCTGAATTTTATCCACTACTTTTTGTAATTCTTCTTTATTATTGTAATTTTTAGTAACAACCTGGTACCACTGTATTACTTTACCTTTTGCGCCTCTGCTTTTTCTATCTTTTATAAATGTTTCAAATCCTAATCTTCTAACTCTGTCAACAAATGCTTGTGCTGTTTTTAATGAGCCACAACCATATAAAGGTGCATAATAAGTTTTATCTGAAACAAATTTTGTATCAGACTGATCATCAGATAGATCTAATTCGATCTCTGAGTCGGCAGTCTCTTCTGATACGGGTGAATTGCCATAAGATGAATAGAGAGAATATCGCACTCTATCCGCGAATGATTCATTATGAAGAATTTCATTAAATTCATTTAACGCTTTTCTTTGGCCTATTATATATCCAAATATAAAAAAGGATACAAATAGCAGTAATAGAGCTGCCGATAAAAAACTTGCCTGTCTTCTTGTGATAATTAAATCGTTATTCTTACTCATAAATATTTATTATTTTGTAATTTGAATCCAGTTTAATATTATTGAATTTTGTTCTTTTTGTACACTATTAAATTTAGAAATATCTTTTTCCATCTTTCTATAGAATGTCATTTGTCTCTTTGCATAATTTCTTGTTTTTTTTTGAATTGTACTAATTAATTCATTTTTATCAAGATTATTTTCTAAATAATTTATAATATCATCATATCCAATTAATTTTTTCTTTTTTAAAAAATTTCGCCATGAAGAGCTTAAATTTTTAACTTCATCTATCCAGCCGGAATTTATCATCTCTATAACACGTTCATCTATTCGTTTATAAAGTTTTTCTCTTTCGCGTGTTAAAATAAATATCTCAATTTTATCAGCAAAAAGATCTATTTGTGGAACAAATTCTGAAGGTTTCTGATTTGTTGCTTCCCAAATTGTTAATGCTCTTTCTAGCCGATACCTATCATTTATATTTATCTGCTTTGCTCTTTCTGGATCAACTGAATTAAGCTTTTGCCACAATTTTTCATTAGAAACATCTAAAAAATCTATTTCGGGAAAATCTGTTTCACCTGGCGGAAAAAGCAGGGATTGAATATAAAAGGCGGATCCGCCAACCAATAGAGGCAAAATATTCTTACCCCAAAGTTCATTAATTTTATCTATAACTAGCTTTCTGTATTGAGCGACGTCAAAATCTACAGGTTCTTTGATAATATCAAACAGATGCTGCTTATATTTGGTTGCTTTATAATCAGGCTTAGCTGTCCCTATAGAGATAGGTTCATAAAATTGACCCATATCAATATTTATGACCTCAGCATTGTTTTTTTTATTAAGCATCTGATCTACAAAATCGGTTTTGCCCACACCTGTAGGCCCAGAGATGATAATTAATTCTTTCTTCATATTTTTGCCCCTAATTAGACTATCACAAATCTAAAATTTGCTGAGCGAACGCATGATTAAGATTTAAAATAAGCAACTCTGTCCTGGTGTCATCATCCTTGAATATCTACAATTAAATTTTTTATATTCTATTTTATTTGCTAATAATTTCAGAGCTTTATGGCTCATTGTACAGCGTTGCCTCTGAGATGCAAACTCTGCTGAAGTTGATCTATTAAGTTTGTAGCCGAAGTAAGATTGTCATATATCATTTGAGGAAAAGTGCTATAGTTTGTATCAGAAGGAGCGTCAGTACAATTTAACAAACAAGAGTGATTTTGTTCTGTAATAGCTTTGTTCAGCTGGTTAATAGCATGAGCAAGTTTATGAATTAAATCTGATGACGCGTTATCACTATCTCCAGACCCGCCTCTGCAACTAGTTAAACAATCGACTCTAGTTTTTTTCCCCGTCGAAATACAGTCATTATAACATTTTTTTTCTACAGCAATTCCAGGCCTCATTTCAATTGGCATCATAATAAACAGCACTGCTAAATATACCTTTTTCATACTACACCTCGCATTTTCCCCCGCGCCCAATACCATCATTTGAGGCAAGTCGGCCACTTTTGACCTTTGTTAAATATATTTTTAGTCTACCAAATTAAAAAGCCCAATTTCAAGAGTTTTTTTTATTTTTTTAGGGCAAACGCGTGAATAAACCTGTAAATAGGCCTATTTTTACTTCAAGAATTAATCAAAAATAGAATATTTTTGGACCAAAAAGTAGGTTTTAGCATTATTATCCAGATCGAAGATTCAAATTAAAATAGTCAAACTCATGAAATTGCATGATATTTTAATAAAACTCTTGATTTTAAGGACTAATTTACTGTAATCTATATGAAATATAGAGTAAAAAAATTTCTTTAATTGGGGGGAAATGATGAAAATTTTTAAGATATTCTTACTAAATTCAATAATTTTAGGCCTATTTGCGGGACCATTTTTAAGCAGACCAATTAAACCTAAAATTGAAGATCCAGATTATTATCTGTTTACAGCTGTTAAACGTGGTAATTTAAATGAAGTAAAAGATGCTTTAGAAGCTGGCGCTAATGTAAATAGTATTGATGATGAAGGCAAAACGCCTTTAATGAAATTTATCGATAACCCAATCATAAAAATCGGTAATATATGGGAAATTATACAAATTCTTTTGCAATCTGGAACAGATATAAATAAGTTAGATAACTCTGGCAAAAATATAAAAAATCATATTGATGATTGGCATAACGCTCAATATGGAAAATTCAGCATACATGATTTAGATGTCCTATATGAGTTATTAATTGAATATTTTAATAGATTTGCAATAATACAAGGTAAAATCAATAGAGAAATTAAATTGGGATTATCAACTAAAAGCGCTGCTTTAAACTCAATAAATACTTTGCCATTATTTTCTAAAAATTATCGCATAAAAATAGATCTTCAAATGATTATAAATTATCTTCTATATAAAATAAAAAATGAATATACTCTCACAGCGATTGCAAATACAAGAAGAATGTTAATTACTGCAGCTCATAGAATTGCAAAATCTGTGATTAAGAGCTTAAACTCTTTAGAAAAAATTCTAAATACTAAAGATAATGAATTAACAAAAGCGATTATAAAACAGATTCCTGTTTTTGATGATTTGCCAGATGACATAAAACTCGTAATTTTATATCAAATTTTGTTAAAACAGAATTTTCCGTTTACCAATTTTAATAGAACAATTCCTATGAAGGACGGTAGAATTATTAGATTTGCTGATTTGATTGCAGAAGAAATAAGAACTATCGATAATTAGCCATTTTTTCATATTTTCCCTTAAAATCAAGGTTATCATAAACCGAGATTTTAAAAAACCCTTGATTTTAAGGTTTAATTTACTGTAACCTGGAAATATAGAATAAAATTTCTTAATTGGAGGGAAAGATGAAAATTCTTAAGATATTCTTACTAAATTTAATAACTTTAGGCCTATTTGCAGAATTAGAGGAAAATCGAGCTCTTATAAAAGCGGCTCAACAAGGCGATTTGGCTGGCGTAAAAGCGATGATTAAAGCTGGTGCTACATTGCCACAAAAACTCAGTGTTATGCTTACAAGCTGTGATGAATATTTAGCTATTATAAAAATACTGTTTTCCTTAGGGCTGGTACCCGAAGAAATTGAATTTAAAGCAGAAATTGATAAGGACGCTGAAAACGATATAAATTTAAAGGGGGGGTGTCAGCGCGAAATAAAAGAATTTATTTACAAAATTAAATTGATTACTCATAAGGTAAATGCAGCTATAGACAATTTCAATGATAATAAAGAATTATTATTATATATACGAAGCATAAATATAAATTCATTCGAATTTAATTGGATACTAAATTATTTGATTCGTAAAATAAAAAATGAAGGAATTAGCTCAAACAGCAGGCAAATTATTCTTACGCTTGCACAATCAGTTGCTACGCATTTAGGAAATACATACACAAAGTTGCCTGAAGATTTATTGGAGTACATTTTAAAAACAGAAGATATTTTGCCATTTACAGACTTTGATTATCAATTTCTGATGAAAGATGGATCTAAAGAAAATTTCATTGAAATGATAGCTAAATCAAAGCCGGTCAAATCTTCTAAACCCGATAAAAACAAACAACTGCAGTTTTTCGATAGAGTAAAAGGCAAATTAAATTTGGCTTTAATAGACACCGAATATTATGCAAACAAATTTATAGAAGAGCAAATTACATTACTTAGAAAAGCTTACCCAAAATTGACTGCAGATGATCTTTTAAGATTTTATTATCCAACTGAAGGCAATGAAAATGGTAATTTAATGGATTATTTACAACTTTTAGCGAACAAGAGTGGTGTTAAATCTGATGATCTAGAAGACAGAATCTATCGACTCTTTTATACAATCTGAAAACTGAAAGCATGATAAAAATTTTTTATAAGATATTATTAGTAATTTCAGTAGCTTGTAACATAGCTGCAGGTCCAGTTTTAACTAAACCGGTCAAACCTCTAATTGAAGATCCAGATTATTATTTACTTGCTGCCGTTAAACGGGGTAACTTGAATAAAGTTAGGGATGCTATCAAAGCTGGCGCTAATACCAATCCTATAGAAAATGGGAAAAATGCTTTAATGATTGCAGCATTCAATGGAAATTTAGATATTGTAAAATTATTACTGGAAAATGGCGCTAATCCCAATTTTATCAATAATGAAAGTAAAACACCTCTAATGATAACGGCGGAAAGCGAGCACAATGCAATTAGTAAAATACCGATTATAAAAATATTGTTACAGGCTGGATCTGATATAAAATTGACTGATATAATCGGTAAAGGGGTGTTTAATTACATTGATGTATACAATGATAAAGGCTTTTTGCAGAGTGCATTGAGACTTGATAACTATAGGACTATCAGAAAAATTTTATCTGATACAAATAAAGTACAATATAAAATCAATAAAGCAATTGAATCTGGATTGGTGACTGAAAGCGAAGCTTTAAACTTAATATTTTCTCCAATAGATAAGTCAAATTTCCAAGTGGCTTTAAACTATCTTTTATACAAAATAAAAACAGAGCATGATCCAACACTTATTCCAAATATAAGAAAAATGTTAATAACTGCGGCTCATAGAATTGCAAAATTGGTAATCCCGAGATTAAACTCTCTGGAAATAGAGCTGAATGCTAAAGAGAGTAAATTGAAAAAAGCAATCAAAAAACAACTTCCTGGTTTTGAAGATCTTCCAGATGATGTGAAACAGGTAATTTTCTACCAAATTCTATTAAAACAGAATTTCCCATATACAAATTTTGATACGCTGATACCTATAAAAGATGGTAGTATTACTAATTTTTCTAATCTGATTGCAGAAGAAATAAGAATAATTAATATGACAGATAGCGGGGAAGTTTGCGCTTCCCCGGCAAGTTAAATAGTCTTTTCTGAATGTTTACTTACTTTAATTATGATGATTGTTCTCATTAATTTGACTTATTAATTTCTGAGCACTATCAAGATTTTCGTCAACAGTATTATACGAGACATTACTAGGCATATCTACCGGGTAAGTGCAACTGCACATGCCCTGCTCTAGATAAGAAATAGCAGTTTGAGCATTCGAAATAAACTTGGACACTTTATTAAGTGAAGATGTCATAAGATATTTATCTGGATCACACTTATTCACACAATCAAAAAACACTGGTGCGCAGTTACGCTGACAATCTATAAAAGTACCTCCCCCTCCTTTACACTTACGCATACAATCCTGGTTAGATTCCTCGCACTCTATTTTGCACCCTGAAGGTTCTTTCATGCCAATTGGCCTTTTATTTTGTAACTTTTCAGATTTCATGTCAATTGGTATTATAGCAAAAAGTATTGCTAAATATATTTTTTTCATATGTCCCCCTTCTCTATGTTTTCAATACGAAAACAGATATATTTATACTTTACCAAACTGGATATTTAAAAGTCAACAAAAAGTTGCAATCTGAAATTAATACACTCTGGATAAAAGTATATCAAACCTGTAAAATGGCCTATTTTTTATTTCGAAATTTATCAAAAATTTGGGGAATTTGATAAAAATAGGGGGAGCCTAGCTCCCCTCAGATTAAATAGTCTTTTCTGAATGTTTACTTATTTTTACTATAGGGCTCCCAAAGAAAGATCTTAGTTGATTCTTGGCTTTGTCTTCAAATATATCTTGAACCATGGAAATTTCTTGTGCTAATAATGTCTCAGCTTGCTGCAACAAAGCTCTTTCGCCAAATGAAAGCTCTTTCTTTACAGAAATATTTTTTAATTCTCTATAAATTTTTGAGATTTTGTAAATATCTCCAGAACTTAAATCAGTCTGATACTTTTTACTTTTTTTGCTCCAACTAGTTGAAACATTTTCGTTAGGCTTCCAGTCAGTAGGGATAGCAAATACTTTATAAATGTTATCGATATCGCTTTTACTACTTAATTTTCTTAAACCAATCTCATCAACATTTGAAAGTGGCACCAAAACAACCATTTCTTTATGCAAAAATCTAAGCTCTAATAGTTTTTTGGATTCACCTCCGATGTTTTTCTCTACTACTCTGTTTACCTCGGCAATTCCATGCCCTGGATATACAACTTTTTCATGGAGATAAAACATTGGCTTCCTTCCTACAAGGACCCAAAAATCTTTACCCACAAAAAGACATTTTGATATTTTTTATTATATAATAAAGAAACGAGTTTAACAAAAAATTATACTTTAACCTTTAGATAAGAGACTTTTAAATGTTATATAAAATCAAATTTAATGATCTTTCAAAATATTTCTATTTTGGAGTTAAATGGAATGCAATTGAAGTCTCTGTTTATCAGTTAATATTAATTGCACATCAGACAATCTTATTCTATTGGGCCGATAGTTCTATTTATGGCATAATTGGTACAACTTTTTCATTTATATATTTATCTATAACCATTTTAAATTTCGGCCTGGATAAATCGTTAACACCCTTTTATAAATATATCGTATCTAGTAGGTCTAATTTTAGACGGATATTTCTGGTACAACTATTTATCCAACTATTAATTATAATATTATTTTCTTCTCTATTTTTTGTAATTGTAAAGCCGCTAATAATTAGCCAACTAATAATCTTATTAACGATAATAATTACAGAATCTTTTAAGAAAAGCTTAAAGACGCTAGCTCAATTATCCTTTCTTAATAATATCACTGCATTATTAGAAATTAGCTCCATAATATTATACACATCTCTTTTTTGGTCTATATATTTTTTTACAAAAAAAATTGATCTGTTTTTAGCGCTAGTTCCGTTACTAGTTGAATCAATGTTGAGTCTCCTGTTGTTAGGTTTTGTGAGTTATAAGATTTATAGCCAAATAACTAATATAGATACCGACACCCAATTTAGTTGGAAAGAGATAATTATTAATAGGATATATATCTTTCTCACACAAACTATAAATTTGGCTTTTTCTACAAATTTAATGTTACCCATAATTGCATATCAATATGGCTTTATGGCAGTATCAACTTTGCATTTCATAAAGCATTTTATTACTTTTTTATATCTTTTTTTGGAAAAGACTTTTGGAATAACAACTGGCAGTATATTTACAAGAATCAGTTCCGGTGACAAAGAATTGCAACAAAAGTATAGCAGCGCTATTTCATTAATTTACAAAATTGTTCTATTAATATTATTAACTATAACTGTTCTATTTTTATTTAATCTTTTTAGTCTTGATGCTTATCTTTTTGCTATGATGGTTTTAATTGGAACTCTCTTTATTCCTCAGGAACAGTTATTATTAGTTAAAGAAAAAATTTATTATCTATTAATTATAAATCTTATAACTGCTAGCTTATATTATTGTCTCTTATTAAACAGTTCTTTAAAACTAAGTTTGATCACCCTTTTAGTTATTAGGTTAATCTTCTTGTTCGTTATAAATTCTATAATCAAACATAAATTGTCTATTTCAATATCTGGATCCCGGGCCCCAGGCTTCGCCAACCAACTTCGCCAAGGCTGCGTCGGTCAAGAGGCTACGCCGGGCAGGCAAGCCCGGGATGACAGCGAGACGCGGTGATTATATTTGCTTTTTGAAACTCTTTTTTGCTATCTTGTAAAAAGTATAAAAATATAAAGGAGAACGTGTGAAAAAAAGTTTAATTTTCTGTTTGCTATCCTTTTCTTCAGCATTTGCTGATTTAAAGACAGATGCAAAAAAAATCGAATCTGATGTAAAAGAAGATTTACAAGCTGTTGGCAAAAAAATCGAAGCAACTGGCAAAAAAGTTGCGCAAAAAGCAAAAGAAACTACAAGTAAGCTAAAATCAGAAATCGATAATGACATGAAAAAGCTTGAAAAACGAGTGGAAGCAAACTCAAAGAGCATAAAATCCGAAAGCTCAAATGTGGAACAAAAAGTCAAAAATGCTTTCCACAGAGCTTTAGAAGGCACAAAAAAATTCTTTAAAGCTGCGGGTAAAAAAGTAGCAGCTACATGGAATGCTATAAAAAGTAAAATAAGTGGTACTGGCAAAAAAGTAGACGACATAAAACAACATGCTAAAACTGCACACGCCCATACAGATTTCTTGGATAAACTACATCAAGAACTTTCTGCTGACGATGTAAAAGATCATCCAAAAGTATTAAGTGCCAAAAAACTAGTTCAAGAAGCAAAAAATGCCTCTAAAAAAGCTAAAGATGAAACAGAAAAGGCTTACAAAAAACTCAAAAATGAAATTGACGATCTAAAAGAAGATTTAGATGATATTTATATAAAAATTAAAGATAAGTCTGATGTCGCTGAAAATAAAGTTGATAATGCAATCAAAGAAGCGCGCTCTGCTCTAGTTGATGCTTATCATGATGTTGAGGCCAAGGTTTAATCATCTTTCGATACAATTCCTACGGAATCACTCAAGATGAACGGCCAGCTCGATCATACTGAGTGTCTTGCGTAGCAAGATGTATCGAAGTATGAATCTCTTCGATAGTCATTACGGAGTCAAACCCATCCGAAATTTTTATTCTTTCAATAATTGAGGATGGGTGAAGACGTAGTACATTTGCAATCGGAGAACTCATCGAGAAGGCTAAATTATGCGACACTATTTTAACAATAGAGACAAGATCTGCCGCCCATTTCATTAAACATAACGAATGAACCTCTTGCAAACGGCCCCATTTCAAAGTTGGCTGCAGGACTATCACCCATATACATAGTAACATTTTCGGAAGCAAATTTTTCTGGCAAACCAATATAATTCCATTTATTACAATGTTTGAAATCCCATCCAGAATAGATGGGTATAAAAAGAGTTAAAATTATTAAATTAAACTTCAAAATCACTCCATTACGATTTTAAAATGTTTGTTAATTCAGATGAATCCGTGACCACATTTGCGTTTGGCATTTGGTAATAAGGTACAAGCCAAAATTCTTGCTGAAATTGTTCATGAGGGTCAAGCTTTAGACCAAACCAATCTGAATTAGAACTTATAATTTCTTTAAATTGTGAATCATTAATTTTTAAATCGAATGCTGATTCCAACTGCGCAAAATCTGCATAAGAAATAGAGATTGGCAATAAAAATATTACCAATCTCTTAAACATCATATTCATCCACAATTACAACCGCAGCCGCAACCATCGCAACTACCGCAACAATCACAGCAACATCCATTTACAAATGGACCTACTACCCATCCACCAGCTAAGGCAAATGGCCAACCCAACCAACCTCTACAACAATCTGCAGAAAGTTGTGAGGCTGAAAAAAGTAGTGCAATTGCTAATATTAGTTTCTTCATATACTTCCTCCAGTTAAATTAAATTTACCAACTACTACAATAATTGCAGCGCTGACAATCGCAACTACTGTTACAATTATCGCATTTATAATAGCAGTTATCATAACAGCTGTTACAACAACTATTATTACAGCAGCTACTATAATCATCATTACAGCCATTGTTACAACCATTGCAACATCCGCCCCACCAGAAAAATGGTAACGTGCTAGAACAGCTTAACAACGTTAATGCTAATATCAGTTTCTTCATAATTACCTCCTTTTTTTATAATTATATCTTACCCATTAGCTTACCAAGGATCCACTGGCAATCTTTGTTTACCATTGATCCATGCATAAGTTAAATCCGCTCCTTGCAAATTTGCCGATTCTAACTTAGTTGCATATAAAACAGCACTATTTAAGTCTGCATTAGTTAAATTTGCATCTCTCAAATTGGCTGAGTTTAACTTTGCATAGCTCAAATCTGCAGAATGTAAATTTGCGAATGCTAAATCTGCCCCATTTAAGTTTGAACGGCTTAATGTTGCACGCTCTAAATTTGCTTCTCTTAAATTTGCTCGCTCTAAATTTGACCCTGATAGAAATGCGCTAGATAATCTTGCTTGCCATAAATACGCGTCTGATAAATCTGCACCCGATAAATATGCTCCAACTAAAAATGCACGCTTTAAATTTGCTCTTGATAAATTTGCACCATATAAATCGGCCTGATATAAATTTGCTTCGAATAAATCTGCACCCTTTAAATTACGTAATTTTGCATCACTTAAATTTGTATAATTTAAATTTGCGCCCTCTAAATTCACTCTACTCAAATCCATGCCACGTAAATCTGCTTTACGTAAATATGCACCTCTCAAATCACAGACTTTACCGTCACAGCTTTTGGCTTTCTCTAAATCTGATGGCTTATCTAAATCTTCTGGATCGCAACAATTAATATTTACACTAATTAGTGTAAAAAATAATGTTATAAACCTCTTCTTCATAATTACCTCCATTTTTTTAATTACACTTTCCTATACTATAACTTGCACATTTTCGACCATCAGCCCAAATTGCATTACTTAAATTTGCATTAGTTAAATTTGCACTACTTAAATCTGCATTAGTTAAATCTGCATTAGTTAAAGTTGCACGAGTTAAATCTGCATAACGTAAATTTGCATTAGTTAACTTTGCATTAGTTAAATCTAAATAACTTAAATTTGCACTACTTAAATCTGTGTTTACTAAATTACAATCAGACTGGCACTTATTAACCTTGTCCCGATCACTTTGTTTATAGCAATAATTAGTTACGAACATTCCTAAAAACACTAGAGAATATACACTCTTCATAATTACCCCCTATTGCCTCCCTTTTTTTATATTTCTCTTACTAATTCCCACTATACATTATCAAAACCCCTAAAATCAAGGGTTTTTAGGATTTTCTTTATATGGGTCATTCCCAAACAAGTTGGCAGCCCTGATTTGCTCTAGACCTTCCTCTGTAACTTTATTATCCCCTTCACCCTTATAAAACTTAGTACAAGTGGTCCAAATGCCACTATTATGAGCAAACGCTGTGGTTGCGCTAAACGGATTATCCTTAGCGCATGTAATACCTCCTAAGCAGCTCATATCAATATCCCAAGCTATTTTAAAATCTTTTGAAAACTGGGATCTTTTAGCACACTCTTTAGTAGCCAAGTCTATAAAAATCAGACTAATAATAAAAAGCTTACCTAAAAAATGCACTATCTTGATATTTTTCACCAGCATCTCCATAAACTGACCAGTTATCTGCTTCAGCCGGGTGCATTCCCGCTCCAACAATATCACTAAGCGTTGGATCATTATAATCTATTACACCACCACCGCCCATTAACCATCCACGCGAGCGTGCATCAAAATAATTTCTATCATATGCATAATGATTATAAACGGGATAAGAATATCTGACTGATTGCTGTTTTGGAGCTTGAGCAATTGGCTGAACATTCTGTTGAACATTATCGCTTGATTGCTCAGGAACAAATATTTTGTTTGAAACACATGCTTTAGAACGCATAGAGGTATCGCCTAAAGTATCACAAAAGTTTCTACCATAATGAGTTTCAAGATATCTTACAGCTGATAAGTTAACAAAAAGTAATAAAACGATAACATATATTTTCTTCATCATAACCTCCTACATGCATTCAGAATTTTTTGCATCTTCAAAAGTATGGTACTCACCACCTTCTAAATCTTGGCATATATCTTTAACTGTAGCAGGATTTTGATCTTGATTTGAGCAAACTTTTTTATCAGCTGGACCATATGTTTTTAGACAGTTATTCATATCAGCTATGAAATAGAAAGTAGATATTAACGATGCCGTTAATATAAAAAAACCAATTCTTTTCATGACCACCTCCATATTATAAAACTAGAATCAGCCTATCAACTTTAACCCCTAAAAATCAACAGTTTGAAGCAAAAATCATTAATTTCTTGATTTTAAACCTGTAAAAGCTATAAATTAAGTTGAAAATAAAGGGAGAGTTATGAAAAAACTACTAATTCTATCAATAATATTCCAGATATTGCAGATTAGCGCTCAAACTGACTGTAGATATGCCGGCTGGGGTAATGGATGCCAAGCCAATTGCGTATGCATGCTTAATGCCGGAGCTTACGACCAAAATCAATTTTACAGCTGCTGTAAAGGCCGATGTGGCAATAATTTAGATTGTTATTACCAGTGCATCAGCTGCTGCAACAAACTTTGATAAATTCACTCCCTTTAATTAATTTTTAAATAAAACATAAGCCATTTTACAGGTTTTATCATGCGTTTACCTAAAAAATTTAACAAAACTATTGATTTTTGGTAATTAGGTCATCTATTATTAGTAATAGAAATTAATTTAAACTCTTAAAGGGAGGTAATAAATGAAGAAAATGCTATTATTTTCAAATTTATTTTTGCTAACCAATCAATGGGCAGGAACAGAGGTTAAAGGTTACATAAACAAAAAGCAGCAGTGCGTGGTAGGTAAACCGATGCCTTCTGGGCCCTATTATCCTTGTTCAATCTCAATTCCTACTCTCGCTAAGGCAGACAAGGTACGGTCTGAAATTTACAGTCTTTTTACAGATATAACGCCAGATGTACCCGAGGCCCGTAGTCTTGGTCAGTTAACTGACGAAGGGATTTGCTATCCATTACCTAGAGGAACGAGAATAGATAAAACTCACGTATTATGTAAGATTCCAGAGTCTGTAGCTGATTATATGGATTTTAGACAAAGATCAGGCCTAACTCCACAGTTTATGGATAGAAATAAATTGCAATAATATTAATATATCAAATAATTATATAATTTAACTTTGAAGTCAGCTGAGATTTTTTTTCTCAGCTGACTATTTTAAAGCATCTATTGCATAATCCGTCTTTATTAGAACTCTCTTCAAATTTCCAACATCTAGGACATTTATGTCCTTTGGCAATTTCAACAGTAGCAGTTAAACCTTCAATATCAGTTGCTTCTTGTTTTGTATCAGCAATTATAAATTGAGAGACTACCATAAGCTCTTTAAAGAAATCTTCTACACTTTTTCCAGAAAGCTTTTGTTCACCTTCAACAAACTTTGCTGCAGCTGAAAGATCTTTATTTATAGAATTAAAGTTTACAGTTATTTTAGCTTCGAGTGGATGCTTAATAAGACCTTTTTCTCTCTTTTTTTCAATAGCCTTTAAAAGTGCTGATCTTATAGCAAAAATAGAATTCCAAATATTTTGGTATTCAAGCTCTCTACTTATCTTAGCCGTGGCTAAATCCGGACCTTTATGCGCAACAGCAAGCATATCTTCCCATACTTTTTCTATATCAGTAAATTTCTGCAAATGAATAGATTCCGATTTATCTACTTCATAGTGATCAGAAATAAGTTCTGCTGTAAATGATAAAATAGGCGCCATCAAGTGTGTTAACGTATCTAAAATATAAAAACATACAGTTTGCGCTGATCTTCGTTCTAAACTATTTGAAGCGTCAACATAAAGCCTGTCTTTTATAATATCTAGATAAAATGAACTTAAATCTTTGGCACAATAATCACCCATTAGATGAAAAACAGATGTAAATTTACAATGTTTATAATCTTTTATTATCTCTTGACTAAAATGCTTCAATTCAAAAAGAGCATACTTATCTACAAATAAAAGATCATTTAATTTTATCGCATCTTTATCAAAATCAAAATCATACAAATTAGATAACAGAAATCTACAAGTATTTCTTATTTTTCTATAAACTTCTTTTACATTCTGTAATAGAACTTTTGAAACAACTGCATCATCTTTAAAATCTATACTCGAAGCCCATAAACGTAATCCATCTGTACCAATTTCATCTATTACCTCTTGAGGAGAAACTACATTTCCTAAAGACTTGGACATTTTTTGTCCTTTTTCATCTACTGTAAATCCATGCGTAACAATAGACTTCATTGCAGCTTCTTTTTCCAAAACTAAGCTAGTTAATAAAGAACTTTGGAACCACCCTCTTGCCTGATCACGACCTTCCAAATAGATATCAGCAGGAAATGCTAAAATTGGATTTTTATATAAAACTGCATAGTGGCTAATACCGGAATCAAACCAGACGTCTAAAATATCTTCTTCTTTCTTGAATTCAAAAGAATTACATTTTGGACATTTAAAATCTTTATCTACCAATTCATTAATTGCAGCATGATTCCAAAATTCAATTCCCTCTCTTTCAACGCCTTCGGCAACTTTATTTACCAAGCTTGCTGAAATAAAAGCAAAATCACAATTTTTACAAATTAGAGCAGGAATCGGCACACCCCAAGCACGTTGTCTAGAAAGACACCATTCAAGTCTACTTTCAATAGCAGCCTTTAAACTATTTATGCTCTGTTTTGGAATAAATTGAATATTATTATCAATTGCCTCAAGCGCTCTGGATTTCAAATTGTGTTTAGATAAATTGCAGAACCACTGACTAGTTGCTCTAAATATTAGACCATTTCTGCAACGCCAACAATGTGGATATGAGTGGCGAATTGAACTTTTATGCACAAGTCTATTATCTTCTAATAATTTTTTTATTACCCAGCCCTGCGCATCTTCTATAGAAACGCCAACTAATTCTTCAGGAAGAATCCCTACCGTATACTTACCGCTAGTAGAAACAGGAGAATATATTTCTAAATTATTTCTAACACCCACTTCATAATCTTCCGGACCACACCCGGGAGCACAATGCACAGCTGCTGTTCCATCTTCAGTTGAAACAAAACCTTCTAATAAAATTGGAACATAATTTTTATTAAATGGATGTAAAGTTTTTGAATGCTCTAAATCTTCCGCTTTTAATGTTGCAACAACCTCTTTTTTAATTTCCAACATATTGGCAATTTTATCTGCAAGTGGCTCACCAACTATCAAGTAATTATCATTATATTTTATAACCTGATAATTAGCTTTTGGTTTTAAAAGAACTGCCCTATTTAATGGTAAAGTCCATGGAGTTGTTGTCCATACTAAAAATGACACTTCTTTATCTTTTAAATTTGGCAATAATTTATTTATAGTATCTTTGGCTAATGGAAATTTTAGATAAATTGATGGATCTTTTCTCTCTTTGTATTCAATTTCAGCTGCAGCTAAAACTGTTTCACATGAGGCACACCAAGCCACAGTTTTATTCTTTTTTTCAATAAAGCCCTGTTCCACAAATTGGCTGAATGCACGCATTATTTCAGCTTCATATCTAAAGTTCATTGTTAAATATGGATGAGCCCAATCCATTAGAACGCCCAACTCTTTAAATTGATCACGCTGAACATTTATCCAATTATTTGCATATTCTCTACAAGCCTTTTGAAGTTCAGCTTTTGATACGCCTGGATTATCTTTTGAAACTTTTAGCTCTATTGGAAGACCATGACAATCCCAACCTGGCGTTACAGGAACATGTTTTCCAAGCATTCTTTGAGATTTTGTAACAATATCTTTTAAAATCTTATTATAGGCATGGCCCATATGAATTGGGCCGTTTGCATATGGAGGACCATCATGAAGAATATATTTTTCTGAGCCCTCATTTGCATTAAAAGTTTTTTGATATAAATTATCTTTTTCCCATCTTGAAAGAAGCTCTTTGTCTTCTACTTTCGCATTTGGTCTTATAGTAAAATCTGTATTTGGTAAATTTAAACTATCTTTATAACTAGGCTTATTCTCTGACATTTGTTGACCCTTGGTCGCTCGTCTCGATGTCATCCTGAATTTATTTCAGGATCTATTCTATAAAATTCGTATCCATTATGCTCCGGATAACTCGAAACTAAGTTTTAATTTATTTATGCCTTACTTAATATAACAGAAAATATTAGTTTTAAGAATCACTCATCTTCAAAAAGCTTAGATTGAGCAAGAAATTTTAATACTTCTTTGGTATTTGTGCATTTTGGCGCCTCTGATGCTTCTTCAGCAAAAGTAGCCGCTTCTAATAGATTTTGTTCATCATAAGCTAACGATCTGCATAAGATTTTAATTTGAGTTGCAATATCAGTTTTATCTTGATGCAATTTAGTGCGCATAAGTCTAGATATAGCTATTCTCTGCAATTTATTGACTGCAATAGAATGCTTTTGACAGAATCGCAAAATTTTCATTAAGCCTTCTATTTCATTTTTACTAACACCTTGATCAATTGCCCATTCAATTCTGTGAATCAAAGCTATATCTTGCGAATCAGTTGATAAACTATCACCGTCAATTTCATCTACAACATTATAAAAATGACCTCGCAAATTATCAGAAATTTTTCTACGCCAAACATCCAGTAATCTTGGCGCAGATTTTGATTCCTGATCAGATGCACAAATCATTGAATTTATTAACAATAAACAAATTAATCTTTTCATGCTTCCCTATAAAAATTATCTAAAACTGCATTAACAATTAAACCTATCATTATAAAACTGCTAATTAAACAAGAATTTCCATAACTAACAAAGGGTAATCCAATTCCTTTAGTTGGAAACACTCCCGAAGCGACACCAATATTTATAATAGATTGAAAGCTTAACATAATAACGAAGCTTAAAGTTATAAACATCGAATAAAAAGATTTTAAACGTACTGCAATTTTAATACCCAAATACAAAAACATTGAAAACAGAAAAACGATAACAAATGATCCTATAAAACCGGTCTCTTCTGCAATAATTGAAAATATAAAATCTGTATGTTGCATAGGAAGATAAAAAAACTTTTGTTTAGATTGCGCAACACCAACGCCAGTTGAACCGCCAGCGCCAATTGCGATTAATGATTGAATTATCTGAAAACCGGAACCTTGTGGATCACTCCACGGATTTAGATATGTAAATAATCTTTTAACTCGATATGGTTTCATAAAAATTAAAAACACCAATGCCGGTAATGCACTAAGCAATGTTATAACAAGATATTTAACTTTTAATCTGACAATAAAAAGCAGAATAAAAAAAGTAACAAATAATAATACAGCTAATCCAAAATCCGGCTGCAATAATAATACTGATACTGTTATTCCAAGAATTAAAAGTAGAGGCAAATATACTGAAAAAAATGAAAAATTTTTATAACGTTTTTTTTCTACCAAATTTCCCAAATACAAAAATAGAGTAATTTTTAGTAATTCACTCGGTTGAAATACAAAACCTGAAAGAGAAAGCCATCTAGAAGAACCATGTATAGATCTTGATAAACCCGGCACTAGAGTAGCGCAAGTTAATCCCAAAGATAATAAAAATAATAGAGAGCTAATTTTCTTTATAAAATCTAATGGAATATATGCAGCAATAAAAAATGCTATTAAAGCTAAAGCTAAGCCAACTAACTGTTTTTTTACAAAATAAAAAGATGAATCAAATTTTTCTGCCGCAAAAATGCAACTTGATGAATATATAAAGAGAATACCAAATAGAGTTAATATAAATACAATTGCTAAAATAACTTTTAGATCAAAACGCAACTTTTGCTGCTCTAAAAAATTGTTATACACTATTAATATGCTCCAAAATTAATTCTTTAAATTTTTTTCCCCGTTCTTCATAATTTTTGAAAAGATCATAACTTGATCCAGCAGGAGAAAAGAGTATTTGATCACCCTCTTTTATATCACAAAATATTTGTTCTGTAACTTTTTCTAAATTATCAAATTTTTCTGAAGCTACTCCATAAATATCACAAAATTGTTTTAAATCATCCGCTTTACCAAAGATATATATTTTTTTTACTTTATTTACACAATTTTTGATTAGATCAGATCTATCTATTCCTTTAGATAACCCCCCTAAAATCAATAATAAATTTTCAGAATTTATCTTATTAATTGCATTCAAAGTAGATTCTATTACAGTAGATTTAGAATCATTATAAAATATTGCTCCTTTATAATTAGCAAATTTTTCTAATCTATGTTCAGGAACTTTAAAATCTATTTTGAAATTTGTTTCATTAAATTTTATATTTTCTAAATGCAAAATAGCGCAAACTATTAACCAATTTTCTAAGTATGTAATTTCAGGAAATAGCTTAATATCAATAATTGTCTCACTCAAATTATGCGACATTAATTCTACAAAGCCATCTCTTATATAAAGTAATTTATCATCTTCTTTTAATTTAGAAATCTCAAATTCTTTTGGATTAGTTGCAAAATAAAAAATCTCAGATTTTGGCTTTAATAGATTAAATTTATCTATTAAACTTAATGGGACCAATGCCTTTTGATCTGAATTCTGATATTTAAAAAGATTATATTTTGCTAAAAAATATTCTTCTAAACTAGTATGCCTATCTAAATGATTAGCTGAAAAATTTGTTAAAATTGCCAAATCAGGCGCAAATTGTTCTGAATATTCCAATTGAAAGCTAGAGAGCTCTAAGATGGCGCATGAACCGGTATTAATCAAATCTAACATTGGAATACCAACATTGCCGCCCAAAACTACACTTCTATATTTCTCTAAAATCTGATGTAACAAATTAACAGTTGTTGTTTTGCCAACTGTTCCGGTTAATGCGATTATATGACCTTTATAAAATTGATAAAAAAGATCAACTTCAGACAAAAAATTAATTCCTAAATTTCTATATTTTCTTGTATCTATTCCAGGACTAACTATTATGTAATCGTTATTTAGAAAAGTCTCTAAATTAAAGTTTTGATTAATATTTTTATCTTCTATGACATTTTGATCAAAAACTTCTATTTTATCTGTATATTTTGAAAGTAATTTATAAGCAGATTTGCCTACTAAACCAAAACCCCAAATGCCTATTTTTTTATTGATAAAATTTTTGTGCATCATTTAGCAAATATGGCTTGAAGAAGTATTAACAATTTTTCTGAATCAGATTTTGATAACTTTCCCAATTTTTTCTTAAGTCGCTTTTTATCAATAACTCTAATCTGGTCTAGCGCAATCTCACCAGTTTTGCCTGAAAATAATATAGATATACGCGACGGAAAATCATGTATAGCAGAAGTCATGGGAGCAATTAATACAGTTTTGAGAGATGAGTTTAATTCATTTGGAGAAACAATAACACAAGGCCTCGTTTTTTTGATCTCATGTCCATATGTTGGATCTAAAGAAATTAAATAAACCTCAAATCTATTTACCATGTCCAATCTTTATCATCAGAATCTAAAGCAAACAACTCTGGATCAATCAATTCTGATTCCATTGAATTAGCCAATTCAAATTTTTTTTTCCAACCTTTACGCGGATTCGGGGAAGAGCTACTATCTGGGATTAATACTAAATTTCCATCTTCAAGTTTAACGATCACCTTATCCTTGAACCCACATTGAGACAATAAAGCTTTAGGTATTCGCACACCTTTAGAATTTCCAATCTTAATGATATTTAATTTCATAATCTCCTCGATACAATAGTTACATTGTACCCACATTTTTACTATAAAGTCAAGTGTTATTCGATCTCTATTAAGGTAATTATCAGGGCAAACACACGAAAATTTCGCGTAGAATAAGGCATTGTACGATTTCCAGTCACCGTGTCCAGCTTTCGTAGCCTTTTACGCTAAGTCAATTGACTTTGTGAATACTACGGCGGAGTAGGCAGCGAACAAAGAGTGAATCGAAGGGTTGTTTAAGTTTTCATAATGCGATCTTTCGACTCGGCCAAAGGCCTCGCTCCCAGGCTTCGCATAAACCAGCCGTCGCTAAAGCTATGGCGGTCATGAGCTTCGCCGGGCAGGCAAAGATGACCGGGGTAGTCTTATTTTAGAGGAAAACTCATGCTTTTGCCCTGGGTAATTATAAAAAACTCTTGTTTTTCTAATATTATATCTGATAACCTACAATTATTGGAGGAAATTATGAAAAAAATTTCAATTTTATTACTATTTCTAAGTATAAACCCACTAAAGTCTGATGATTTTAAAGTCCAAGATCCACTTGGCATAAATACTTGGGACACAAGTGGCTTCGAAGGCTACTACCCCGGCATACAAAGTTATGAAAAATCCCCTAACACAGAGCAAAACGCGCATGCAAATTATGCGACACAAAATCCAAAACCACATTTTTTAGGTATAACTTCTGGTGAAAATAAAGATTATGAAAAATTATATATAAACGTATTAAGTTTAAACGATCTTGAAAATATTATATCCCACATAGAAAATTATTATGAAGAAGCTCAAGCTAAGGCTGCATACAAAGGAAATAAAACAGTTTCTGAAGCACCAAAATTAAAAAGTTGCGCTTATACGCCATTAAGCTGCATAACCGATCTTCACAAAATCAAGGGTGACGTCTATCTTGTGCCAACAGAATGTATGCATTCAACAGGATGTAAGACTATGATCACAGCATCTGAAGCTGTTGATCCAGAATGTGTAAAGTGTATCTGCACAAATTTTTGCAAAGAATACGAACATTGTCTAGAAGATCACAAAAACTGCATGTTTGACTGTTCTGGCTGCTTTAATCAATAATCATGTTTGATTTTTAACCAATTTTGGCTATAATCATGTTTGATTTTTAACCAATTTTGGTCAGGATTAAAATGAAAAGATTAATTAATCATTACTTGAAAAAATGGAAAAATAGCTCAAACAGAAAGCCTTTACTATTAAGAGGCGCAAGACAAGTCGGAAAAACTTATGCCATCAGAGAACTCGGTAAAAGTTTTTCTTCATTTATAGAGATAAATTTTGAACTTAATAAAGAAGCAAAAAATCTTTTTGAAAAGAATTTAGATCCAGAGAGAATCTTTAGGGAGATATCGACTTTTACTGGAAAGCAAATTGAACCAGGAAAAACTCTTTTATTTTTTGATGAAGTGCAGTCTGTCCCAGATGTTATCATTGCGCTAAGATATTTTTATGAGATAATGCCAGAATTGCATGTGATAGCGGCTGGTTCACTTCTAGATTTTGCGATAGAAAAAGTAGGCGTTCCCGTAGGCAGAGTACAATTTCTTTATATGTATCCAATGTCATTTTTAGAATTTTTAGCGGCTATGGATCAGAATATAATTATTGAACATATTCTTAAACATTCTGCAGAAGAAGAAAATCTAGATGTAATACATAACAAATTTTTAGATTTAGTAGGACAATATATGGCGATTGGAGGAATGCCGCAAGCTATTTTGTGTTGGAAAACGCAACAAAATTTACATGCATGCGCCGAAATACCGCAAACTCTTACCTCAGCATATCAATATGATTTTATAAAATACGGAAAAAATAGCCAAATTAAGTATCTAGATATAATGTTTTCTAAAATCCCTCAACAATTAGGTAAGAAATTTAAATATAGCCAAATAGGCGAATATAGAAAACGTGAATTAGAACCCTGCTTAGATCTTTTAGTAACAGCTGGAATAATTCACAAAGTTCTTTATACAGCAGCGCAAGGCATACCTCTAGGAGCTCAAGTAGATTTAGATACTTTTAAAATAATATTTTTAGATGTTGGCTTAACTCAATTTATATTGGGCCTAAAAACTGGTAATTGGATTTTGGATCCATTAACTGAATTTAATAATAGAGGAATGTTGGTTGAATCTTTTGTGGGGCAAGAAATTATAGCTTATGAAAATCCCACTCGCAAATCTGCACTCTATTATTGGAAACGAGACTCGCGTTCAAGTGAGGCCGAAGTAGATTATGTTCTACAATACCAAAGAAACATTATACCCATAGAAGTAAAAAGTGGAAAAGGTAGCACATTAAAAAGTATGCAACTATTTTTAGAAACCCACAAAGAAACTCCTTATGGAATACGGTTTTCTTCACAGAATTATTCTATATATGAAAAAATTCATTCTTATCCACTATATGCAATCGCAAAAATATTTATTGATGAAGATGACGATGTTAAAGAATCAATTTTGCAATTAATCAAGAATTGATTGCATTGTTTACTTAGAATTCTGTAACATTAGACAAATTTAGGGGATAAAAATGTGTTTTTCTGCTTCTAGCAGTTTTACTGCGACATTCTTTTTAATCAGTATTGGGGCTTTAGCACTATCAAGAATAAAAGATAAATCACAAATTATGCTAGCTTCAATTCCATTTTTGTTTGGAATTCAACAGGCATTCGAAGGCATAGTTTGGCTTACAATTTCAGATCCCAATTGTCTAGCGCACAAAATATCTGCTTTTTTATTTCTAATTTTTGCCATGGTCGTCTGGCCCATTTATATACCAATTTCATTGGGGCTTATAGAGACTGGAATCAGACGAATAGTTCTATTTTTATTATCCCTATTTGGAGTAGCTATTTCAGTATATCTGCTCTACTTTATAATAATAAATGGTATAACTACCGTTCAAATTAAAAATAGCATCTTTTATAATATTGGGAAAATAGTTCAATTTCCCCCACAAATAGATGTATTAATCTATTGCATTCCAACAATATTGCCATTTTTTATATCACGCATTAAATATACAAAAATAGCCGGTGTTTCAATTTTTCTCTCTATGATTGTTGCATATTATGTAAAAGAAGAAACTTTTGGATCAATTTGGTGCTTCTTTGCGGCATTATTAAGCATGTTTATTCTATTTTTAATTCGTGAATTAAATGAAGAAAGTTGCGATGATAGAAGCACCATTGACGATATAGTTTAATTACCAATTAGAAATCAGATCAATCAATAATCTTACACCAGCACCAGTAGCGCTAGATTTTTTAAAATACGATCTATCTGGAACATCAAAAGCTGTGCCTGCAATATCTAAATGTGCCCATGGAACATCGCCAACAAAATTCTGTAAGAAACATGCAGCCGTTGTTGCTCCTGCTTTGTAATTAGATTTTCCAATATTGCAAAGATCTGCAATATCAGAAACAATTGCAACTTTATAATCATCTGTTAGCGGCAAACGCCAGACATAATCGCCAGAACTATTTGCGGATTTTTCAACTTTTTTAATTAGATCTTCATGTTCTCCAAATAGACCGCTAAAGAACGGCCCTAAAGCATGTTGACATGCTCCAGTCAAAGTTGCTAAATCAATAATTGCATCTAATTTATAATTCTTCACTGCATAAGAAAGCGCATCAGCCAAAATTAATCGCCCTTCTGCGTCTGTATTTTTTACCTCTGCGGTCTTTCCATTATAGAATTTTAAAATATCACCTGGTTTGGTTGCTTTTCCGCTAGGTAAATTTTCTGACATAGGAGCAAGCGCCACAACATCAATTTCTGGCTTTAACTTTGCGATCGCCTTCATTGTAGAAATTACAGCAGCTGCGCCCGACATGTCCTCTTTCATGGTTTCCATAGATTGTGCAGGCTTAATACTCAATCCACCAGAATCGAATGTAATACCTTTACCAACTATTGCAATTTTAGGCGCACCTTTTTTGCCAGATTCATATTCCATGATCACTAATTTACAATTCTGTTCAGAACCAGCTGAAACGCCTGCAAGGCCTCCCATGCCCATTTTTTTAATATCATCTTCATCAAATATTGTGCATTTTAATTTTCCATCTTCTGAAATTTCTTTTGCATTAATAGAGAGATCAAAAGGAGTTAATATGCTAGGTGGCAAATCTACCCAATGACGTGCACTGTTGACAGAATCTGCAACTATTTCGCCTCTTTTTATTCCGGACTCAATATCAGAAAAATCTTTTTCCGCAGAAATATTAATTATAAAATCATGATTTTTTAGACGATCTTTGTCTGTAATATACATATCAAAAACATAATCAGCTAATCCCAAAATTGTTGATGTTTGTTCAGCTAAATATTTACTAGAGACTTTAAAATCATCTGCACTTGGCAGCTGTAATGAAATCGATTTTATAGAATAAGATGAAAGACTATTTAAAAGAGATCCCAAAGATCTTCTATAATTTTCTACAGATAACGCTTTATTCGTGTTTTTGCCTAAACCAACTAAAATTATATATTTAAAATTTTTTATATTAGTTACGGAAAGATAGATTAAACTTTTCGCTTTAGCTTTAAAATCTCTATCTTTTAAAAGTTGTTCTACATTTGATACAGAATCTATAACTTCTTTAGGTAATTTTTCATCTTCTTTTAGAAAAACTACAGCTGCATCTGATTTTAGATTCCACAATGATTCTTTTGAAACGTTATACTTTAATGACATATTTACCCTTAAATCTCTAGTTGTTATAAATATAACGTAAAATTTTTATTTAAAATAGAGTATCCCCTTAGCTTTCTAAAGAGATACTCTAAGGACAACGGAGGTATTCCGTAATTTTTTACCAGTAGTTATAACGCCAATTAAATGGATAATCATACCAAAACGGCCAATTATAACTATCGGCGTACCAAAATGGAGTACCAAAATCTCTTAATGGGGAATCAAGATCGTATTGATCCGCTATAAACAGATCTACGGTATTACAAGACATTAACGTAATACCGTAAACCAAGAGTAGAAATATAACCTTCATTTCCCCTTTCTACAATCTTTTTAAGTCGCAACCTCTACAGGTTGAGGCATATCTGACTGATCAATTTTTTCTGATCTTACTACATCGTCATCTTCAACATAATATTCAAGAAACTCTTTTTGAGGTTGTTTATCAATCTCTCCAGATAAAACCGCATTTATAAAATCATTTAATAAACTCTTATATTCTTCTGGCATATGAAATATAGAATCACAATGTTGTCGACCGCCCGTTACAATTAATCGCGTTCTTCCTGGATGTGCGTCAACCAATTTAATTACTTCTTTATATGGCACTTTGTCATCATTTTTGCAGACAATTAAACAGATTGGAACTGTTATCTGTTTAATAGATTCTATTGGATAAATAGGCTTCATATAAGTATCAACTTTGATAAGCTCACCATATTTAAGTTTTAAAACTGATTTGATTATTGATTGACCAACAGGAGTAAATGCATATTGCCTAATTAATCTCTTGAGGAACTCTATATCATAGCCAAATAGCTTTATATTACTTGTAAGTTTATCAATAATAGAATCGCTAGTTGTAAAAGGCGTATCTAAAAACATAGCTGTAAAGAGACTTGGATCTTTTGCTTGAGCCTCTATAGCAGAAACTGCGCCCATCGAAAGGCCAAAAGCAATAATTGGCAATTTGCTCAGCTCGGAATCATTTTTAATCCAATTCACAACGCCAAAAACATCATATACTTCATCAAAGCCAATAGTACTTAACTGCTCACATTTATGTTCGCCATGTGCCCTAAAATCAAATGAAAGAACGTTGAACTTTTTAAGCATCAATCTTAACGGACCAACTTCCTGCTTGTCTCCACCAAAACCATGAAGAATTAATATTGTTGCCTTAGCATTTGGATTTCGAGTTAGAATGCCATTTCTTTTTAGCATTTCATTAGAACAGGCATCTTTTTGTGCGTAAAAAGATATATGCTCTATGCACGTATCTGTTTTTGATACAAGATATGAAAATGCAATCAAACTAAGAAATAGATACCTCATTGTCCATAACCTTTATAATCTCGTACGCGTCTCGCTGTCATCCTGCACTTCGACTCATTACATTCGCTCAGTGTGACCGGCTGTGTCCTGCGTAGCTTTATGCGTAGCGGGATCATGGTGAGCGAGCCTTAGGCGAGTCGAACCATATTTCAGGATCCAGATCCCGGATCTAAGTCGCCCACTCCGCCGTAGTACTAGCAAAATCTGGTGACTTTGCATAGAAGGCTACGAAGGCCGGGCGGGATGACGCCGGGACGGAGTAGTTTTGTAATTTGCTTAATTTATAGGTTATGGAAAATATTTTATATTTGCAATTATTTTGCGATTTTTTATTGAAAGTTGCCTAAATTAGCCAATTTTAATCAGCAAAACTTTTGATCCAGTTATAAAGATCTGCTTTTTCCATCTTGCCGTATTTACGCTCAACTTCAGAACCATCTTTAAATACCACAAAACATGGAATCTTTATCACTTTCATTTCTTTTGTAAGCTCTTCAGCTTTTGTTGTGTTAACTTTTATAAAATTAACCTTGTTGGCAAATTTACGAGACATTTCTTCAAATACCGGCATCATAGCTTTGCAAGGAGGGCAAAAATCTCCATAAAAATCGAAAATAACAACTTTATTTTTTGAAACCAGATCATCTAATTGTTTTTTATTATGAATTTCACCAAGCGAAACTGCAACATCTAGCTCTTTAGTAAAAATATTGGGTTCGATATTCTTTATAACTTCACTGTTAACACCAACGCTTTGCAAAAAGAAATCTGAATCTAATGCTGCTCTTGAACCTGAACCAGCTGCAACTATAGCTTGTCTATAAACATGATCTTCCACATCACCAGCAGCGAAAACGCCTCTAACTGAAGTCTTTTGGCTTCTATTTTTCAATTTTATATAGCCAACGTCATCCATATCTAACTGAGATTTAAATAGTTGAGTATTTGGATCATGACCAATTGCTAAAAAGATCCCGTCTATAGGTAATTTAGTTGCCTCTTTAGACTTGCTGTCATAAAGCACCACGCCAGTTACTAATTTATCACCCAAAATATCTTTTATCTCTTTATTATAGGAAATCGAAACGTTATCGAGTTTAGCTATATGATTCTGCATAGCTTTGGATGCACGCATGGCTTCTTTTCTAACAAGAATTTCAACATGCTTTACATAAGGTGAAAGTTGTAATGCCTGTTCCGCAGCAGCATCTCCACCGCCTATCACAAAGACATTTTTACCTTTATAAAATGGAGCATCACAAACTGCACAAGTTGTAACACCCTTGCCATAAAATTCTCGTTCACCGGAAACTTCTAAAACGCGTGGTGTTGCTCCCGTAGCTACTATTATTGAAAGCGCATTTAAACTTGTTCCGTCTGAAAGTTTCAGTTTAAATGGCCAATTTGATAGATCAACTAAATCAACTGTGTCATTTAGAAATGTTACACCTAAATTTTTGGCCTGATTTTCCATTTTTTCCATTAACTCAGAACCCAAAATTTTTTTCTCGCCAGGCCAATTTTCAATATAAGAAGTCTGCGTTAATTGACCTCCAGGCATAGAACCACTAATTAAAAACGTCGGATATCCAAGTCTAGATGAATATAGTGCCGCTGTTAAACCTGCAGGTCCAGAACCAATTACCACAACTGGGGTCAGATTATCTAACGCTTTTAATCTATTTAGATCAAAATTTACTGCCGGATTACAACTTATAAATCCAGTTTTATGAAATGCAAACAAAAAAATAGATAGCAAAGCTGTTGTAATAAAGATTTTAGAAATAGTTTTTTTCATACGTATAATCTCTGTTAAGCACCCTTCGACTCATACTTCGCTCAAGGGTGACCGGTCATAGTGAGCGAGCACATTTTAGTGCGAGTCGAATCTATGACATGCTTCTAATATGATCATCTCACTACATTAATATTTTTGCAATCGCCGCAATAATCAAGACATTCGGAACAGTTTTCATAGTCGTCATAATGCCTTGGCAATAAGCAGCCACATTCATCAAATTCCCATCTTAAGAAAGTCTGTTTATCATAAGACCTTAGACATAGAACCATGTCACGATTACCAGATAAAATTTCTGTTCCATCTGGATCAAACGCATCAAACTCAACATAATAAGATTTCTTGAAATTGTTCATAACTCTGCCAAAGAATAACACATATTCGCAAGGCAGGTTTACACGCTTAATACATCTTGGTGCATACGCTCTATCACCGACTTTCAAATAGACTATCCATCTAGCGGATGGCTTATCAAATTCAGCACCGCACCATTTTGGATACCAGACAAGCATATAAAATGAAATTGTTCTTTTTGCTTTAGTAGCTTCAGTCTCTAATAAGTTATAATATATATCTTCAGGTAGTGCATATTTACATGCGTGCACGTTAACATATGCACGTCTAACTGTATCTGCTAACCACATCGCATTAAAGATACCCATGGTTCTAAATTGATCATAAACTTTAACACTTCTAATATATTGATATGTTAAGCATTCATAATTATCAACAGCACAGCCTTGATTAAATCTCTTTGCGCCCCAATTTATCACACGTCTGCTGCATCCCGGCAAAAGAAATAATATTAAAATAAAACTAAACAATTTCTTCATAATATTTTAGGCTTCCTTTAGTATTAGTTTGAATTTAAAATATTACATATCTTACCGCAAGTAAATAATGAAAAATATAACCACTCAAATAGCATTAAATTATCTCTTTAAAAATGAAAAATTAAACAGTATTAACAGTATGATCAAAGTTTGTTTTTTTAGTATATTTATTGCAACTACTTCTTTAGCTATTAGTTTTTTTATAATGTCCGGATTTGAAAAAGAAACAAACAAAAAACTAAAAAACATAAATCCAGATATAATTATTTCATCTTATGGAAACAGTTTAAATTATAAAAAAATAGCACCGATATTAAATGAATATTCTGAAATTGAATCTTTTTCACCCATTGATAATCAATATGCAATTTTAGAAAAAAAGAATGAAGTTGATCTAAACAAAATTCTGATGATACGAGCAATTAATCCCGAGCTTGAAAGCAAAGTTACAAATTTAGAAAATTTAGTAGCTTTTCCAAAAAATAATCTTGATGCGCTGCTTACAAATAATAGAGTATTGATTGGAAAAAAATTAGCAATTTTAGAACAATTTAATACCGGTGATAAATTTAATATTGTAATCGCACAAAAAAATAAAAAAAAGATAGATCTAAAATCATATCCTGTGGAAGTTGCGGGAATTTTAGATATTGGAATAGATGAACTGGACAATAACTTAGTTATATGCTCATTAAATTATCTAAATAATATTTTCAATAAAAAAGAGGTATCACAAATAAATATAAAATTAAAAAATTTAGAACAAGAACAAGAAATAATAAACAAATTAAAAAAACGATTTAATATTGATGCTTATTCATGGAAAGAGCTAAATCCTGCAATTATGTCAGCTTTAAAATTAGAAAAATATATAACTTTTTTTATTTTGAGTCTATTAATTTTTATAGCGAGCATGAATATGATTTCTCTAATATATATGCTTATAACGCGCAAAAGAAAAGAAATTGCAATTTTAATTACTCTAGGCTTATCAATCAAAAAAATTCAAAAGATATTTTTGATAATCACAACAACAATTTCAGCTGGCGCATCTATGCTTGGAATTTTAACAGCAGTTACTTTAGCAAAATTAATTGAGATATCTAAAATAAAAATTCCTGCAGCTTATTTTGTCGAAACTTTACCTGTAAATATAAATATGACTACTCTAATATTAATTTTGTTAACATCTATTTTGTTAACAATCGTTGCAACTATTTCGCCTATAAAAAGTTTGGATAAATTAAATATCTCTGAAATTTTAAGATTTGATTAGTGCACAATATGCAACTTTTGAAAATTCTTCGGAATGAAATTGTTTCCAATGTATTTTAGCTAATGCCCGCTTAGTTGACTTTGCTTGACATCCTTCAACCGGACAGCAAAGTTGGTTTAATTTTGCTCCATGAGCGATTCTATTATGTTGCGTTAAGCCTTTACTCAGTGTAAATCTAACGTAACATTTCGAACATATATATTGTGGCGCAAAGTGTGTTTTATAATGCCTAGACATATTATGGCTACTGTGTTTAACAACATACCCACAGGGGCAACGAAGTATCCATTCGCCATATTCATTAATAAACCTTGTTGTATCTCTATACAAACTATCAATATCTTTAAAAATATAATCTTCAGACGCCTTAATAGGTGGCTCATCAAAGATCGTCTTAACTGGTGTACGGATGCGAGATCTTTTAGAAACAATATCCAGATCTGGAAATAATGATGGCCTTTTATTCTTCGCTTCCTTGAAATTATTCTCAGCATTCAGATCTTTACACAACAACTTTAATAGTTGATCATCAGAAACTAGCTTCATAGCCCTTTCTGCAAAGTCTGCTGAAAATGTATGGATAAACTGCAAAGATAATATTAAGAGTAAAAAAATCATATAATCCAAAAAATTTTGATCTATTTTCTAAACGATGGATTTAAAACCTTCTTTCTAAGACGAATGCTCTTAGGTGTAATTTCAATAAGCTCATCTGGTCGAATCCATTCCATACATGTTTCAAGATCCATCTTTTTAACCGGAGGTAACTGTACAGCATCATCAGAACCAGAAGCTCTCATATTTGTTAATTTTTTACCCTTGCATGGATTTACGTCAAGATCATTATCTCGGCTATGTTCACCTATAATCAAGCCCTGATAAATTTGTTGACCTGGTTCAACAAACAAGATGCCACGTGCCTTTAGATTATCTAATGCATAAGCGGTTGTTACACCAGGCTCCATAGAAACTAGAGCACCTTTTGTCCTTACAACAAAATCGCCTTTATACGCCTCATAGCCTTTAAGGCTAACATTTAAAAGACCATTGCCACGCGTATCAGTTAAAAATTGGCTTCTAAAACCGAGTAAACAACGTGATGGCACTAAAAATTCAATTCTAATTCTACCATTAGCATGTGGATGCATATTGTGCATAATACCTTTTCTGCGTCCAAGATTTTCTACAACAGCACCTTGATATTCTGCGGGAACATCGACAATTACCAATTCAATCGGTTCACACTTTTTTCCATCAATTTGTTTGTATATAACTTCAGGAGCAGAAACTTGAAATTCAAAGCCTTCTCTGCGCATATTTTCAAATAAAATACTTAGATGTAACTGCCCTCTGCCAGACAATTTAAATATTTCTGGAGAATCAGTATCTTCAACGCGCAGAGCAACATTTGTTTTTAATTCTTTTTCCAATCTTTCTCTAATTTGACGTGATGTTAAAAGAGAGCCTTCTTTTCCATTAAATGGTGAGTTATTAACACTTAAATATACAGAAAGCGTTGGTTCATCAACTTTGACATATGGAGCAGGAACAACTTTATCAGTATGACAAAGTGTGCTTCCAATTGTAGCTTCTTCTGTAAATCCTGTCACTGCTACAATATCACCGCTCTTTGTTTCTTCTTGTTCAATTTTATCTAAACCTAAAAATCCAAATATTTTTGTTATTTTCATAGGCTTACTAACATAATTATCTTTGCAAACAACAAATGATTGCCCAACTTTAATTGAACCACCAAGAACACGTCCTATTGCAATTG
>Ga0155637_131_pt1 | contig 32075 bp, 49 predicted proteins | sample RifCSPhighO2_12_FD_107294 | JGI IMG/M metagenome (GOLD analysis project Ga0155637, IMG submission 107294) | candidate division TM6 bacterium RIFCSPHIGHO2_12_FULL_32_22
TGCATTTCATTTTTAGGGCTAATAAGATTAGCGTTAGTAAGATATTTTTTGAGTTTTTGAATTTCCTCATTGGCCAGTTCAAATTTTTTTTCTTTTATTAAAATTTCTACTAAACAAATTCTAGGATTAATCCAATCAGGTTCATATTCTAAGGCTTTTTTAAGGTAATATTTATATTTTTCTTCTTCTTCGTTTACACGAAAAACATTAGCCAAAAGATAATATAAATCAGAACGGTTAGACTCTATTTTTAGCGCCTCATTTAATACAATTTCAGCTTGTTGCGCATCAGCCCAATGAAATAATAATAATTCAGCCAACCATACATAAGCCATTATATATTTATGATTCAACTTTAATATCAGTTCAAAGGTCTTTATAGCCTCTGCATCTAAGTGCGCTTGAAATAGCAGAAATCCCTTTTCCGCTAAAATATCTAAATTACTAGGATTGTCTCTTAAGATGGAATTTATTTGATCTAATTTGGATTTGTCTTTATCAGATAATTTAGAATCTGCAGTAAATTTTTTGATTGATTCATAATCAAGTTTTATCATGATTTACCCTTAAAATACATAGTACCGATATGCACCATCCCATTAATCACTTTGCCTGTAATCTCTAATATTCCTTCACCTGTTTCTTCCGATACTTTGTACAAATTTCCATCAGTAATTCTATTATCGGCTATCGCTTTAACTAAAATTGATTTCGCCAAGCTCCAAAGTAAGTCTGGATCATCATTATTATTGTTAAACCCATGATTTTTGTTATGTAAAATGTGGATCCAATCATTATTATTTGGCGGTTTTATTTTAAGATGATTTACACTTGAACTGCTATCACTATTTAACCAGTTGCCTAAAAAATATACGCCAATCGCCATACCCGCAGTTATTGCAATATCCATAATTATAGGTGCTTCTACTAATAGTGGAAGAGCTACAATGACCATGTTATGCGCCAAAATGTTGTTCTCTGTAACAAAGAAATTTTGATCCTCTTCTACTGAAATTTCATACAATTCAATGAGTTCGCGTATATATTGTGATCGCAAGATTTGAGATTTTTTACTAGAACCAAATTGTAGCCTCCTTACTAATTGTGAAGCATCTAGCCAACCGTAAGGAGTTATAAGTAATTTTTGATCAAGTGCTAGCTCTAATCTTTCTGAATTAGTAAAGACAAGTTTGCGATATTCTGTATCCGTATGAGATTCTACATGCAAAACTTTTCTTGTACATATTTGACTGGATTCAAAGTTATAACTTAGAACTGAATCCCCGATCTTTAAAGATGAAATACAAACATATCCATCCGGAGTTGCTATTAATGTATTTCCATTGAATCCACCTGCATAAATCAAGCAGATATTAAAGAAAATTAGCAAAATTTTTACGTGCAGTAGTATATTCATCTTCCGCCACGTATCGCTTGAAATACACTTAATACACCTGATCGTCTTTTTACTATATCAGCATCTATTTGTGGTTGGTCTGATTGAAGTAGTCCCGCATATGCAACTTCAGCAACTTGGGAAAATGTTCCTGCAGTTATATTAATTCCAAGGGCTTCTCTGACAGTTGTACTTGCTCCTCTTGATCTGAATGCATCTAATTTGAATTCTCTAACTTCACTTGTAGTCACCATAATACTCAATAACAAAAAAAGTGAAGCTAATAATTTTTTCATTTTAAATCCTATTGTTGTGTATATTGTTCAATTGGAAAAATTAGTTTCAAGCCATTTATAATATTGTTCCTCACACAAACGATAATAATTTTCAATTTCATTATTAAGATCTTTATTCAGCCAAACTTTAGCGCTAGATATTACATGTGAAAAGTGTTCAGAAATATAATCTTTTAATGCATATTCTAATTGTTGTCTAAAAGTTTTTGTAACAGGATTAATTACCCACTTACCGGCATACATATATCCGCCTCCAAATTCATCCGGCGGAAGCCATCCACCAAATGCTTGCTTAATTTCTTTTAAACATCCAAAAATCGCGTTATCTTCTAAATCATCTTTAAAATCTAATACTGTCATATAAGATTTATTAGCTAATGTCGCAATGAAACAATATTCTGTCTTTGCATTTAAATAGGCAAACATTGAAAGCACACAATAAAAAAGAAAATAACTTTTTTGCATCAGCCAAAATCCTGCAAAAATATTTTGGTACTTTTTATTTTAATTTTCAGTAAATTTTTGTCAAAAAAATATATTTATTATAAATTAAAACTATTGTTCAAATATTTTCACATAGGAAATCATCTATGAAACTTTCAAAATTTTTTTCTCTTTTTTGTTTTCAACGTATTTATTATCAAACGAACATACAATTCCAAATTTAAACGATAGAGCAGATTTACAACGAGCCTATCAAGCGGAACAAACAGCACAAGCTCACATTAGAATACAGTAGATTCAGTTCAAACACGCAGGGAATTAGTAATGTTGCAAGTTGTATATCTAATGACGGGTTTAAGTTCTGCAATGGGACAGGAATAGAGATTTTTAAAGGATTACATATGAAAAAGCAACTTTTGTTTTTAACTATTTTCTTAGTATCAAGCTTATCTTCAACTGCATTAACAAATATAACAAGACAAATAGTAGCCAAAAAACTTTATGCACATTTAACTTCAAGATTTCTACTGTGCCCGGCGAAGTACATTCATACGAAGCCTGGGTCAACATGCCGATCTGAAGAGATTTGTAAAAAAGCGAAAGCTGATTTTGAAAATAATGAATTTAGGTTTAGTAATTTAGAAAAAAAAATGGATCAGTTGCTTTGTGAGCATTGTCATGATTGTGATGGTAATTTGTGTGAAGGCTGCACCGAAGAAGCTATTCGAGCAAAACTTTTTAATCTAAAAGTACTGAAACACAAATATGCTGCAAGAAAAAATTATTTGGAAGAAAAAATCAAAGCTCTTAGCAAAAAAGAACTCGATTTGGATACAATAAATAAATATTTAGGTGAAGAAAAGATAAACAAACAGATTAAAGAAGCACTAGCAAGTAGATTAAAGAATGAATCGGAATCTTTGGTTCATAGGCTTAATGAAAATCCTAAATATCTCCAAAAAATCGAAGGGGAAATTAGCAAAGGCGTTCCAGAAGTAGAAGCTTTCTTAAAAAAGTTAGAAGATGAAGCTGAACTTAAAAGATTCGATATGCTTGTTATAAAATATGGAAAAAATCCTCTGGATGTTGCACAAAAAGCACTTGAAGAATCCTTAAAGAATGCCTTGGAAAAATCAAATAAAAAAATAAATGCATGAACAAGCTTTTTTACCATCCCAATTTTTTGGAGGCTTATACCCATCATTTTCTGTAGGTTCTCCGGGCGCTTTTCCACCCTTATTAGTATTATCATTACCGTTCAACCAGTTGCTTAAAAAATAAGCACCGATAGTCATTCCGGCAGCTACCGCGATATCCATAATTATAGGTACTTCTACTAATAGTGGAAGAGCTACAATGACCATGTTATGCGCTAATTTGTATTTCCTAAGATTAATTCTTCAATTACTTGAACTTGGATGGTCGTGGTCATTTTATGCCTATGAAAATTTCATTGAAATTTCAATGAAATAATTACTTTTGTGAGAGTATAAGAAATTTTAGGTCTTTTTCGAAATTTAAAGTTAAAAAATCACAACTTCTTGTTTTCAAAGTTACACTCATCCACAAGATCTAGAATAATTTGCTGTTGTTTTAGGGATTCCTTGCTGGTTTTATCTTCTAGTGATTCTAATGTAATTAATGCCTTCCATAAAGCCCAACCGCACGCTCTATCCCATGTATCGACATCTAAATTTAGATGAGATTTAAAAATGTCACGGCTTTCATCTTTTAGGAATGTCCATGCTATTACTAAATCACATGCAGGGTCACCAATTGCCATTCCGCCAAAATCAATTACTGCAGCTAGTTGATTATCTTTTATTAAAATATTTCCTGAGCTCAAATCACCATGAATCCATACCGGTTTTTTATTCCATTTAGAACTTGTAGCCTTTTCCCAAACTGATAATAGAGAATCAAGATTAATAAAGTTTTGCAATTTCAAAATAGCTGATCTTGCCGTGCCTCGTCGTAGCTTCAGTGTAGACCGGGTTTCTGCATCATAAACCAAAAGAGAACCTCCTCTAAAGAAATTATGGGGTCCTGGTAATGGAGCATCTGCAATATCAATCTTATGTAACTCATTCAAAAATTGAGTAAGTTGTAACGCAAGGTGATTTAAATCTAATTCATCCATTGTTAAAATGTTTGCACTTTCTCCTTCAATCCACTTATATATTGACCAATGCCAAGGATAATTTTTTGATGGTTTGCCCATGGCAATTGGTTTAGGAATTTGAAATGATAAATGCTGCGCTAATATTGGTAACCATTTTTGTTCGATTTGAACTTTGGCTGCATAACATTCTGCACTAGGCAATCTTATTAGCATCTCTGAGCCCAAATGAAATGTTCTATTATCCCAACCACCTAGTTCAACTGGTCTAATTGGCAAATATGCCCACTGTGGAAATTGTTCTGATATAAGATTTTGCACTAACGATAAAGTGATTGGAAATTTATCAGTTTTTGTCTTCAAGGTTTTCTTACCATCATAATCAACGCGAGTTCGATTATTTTATAAATTTTAATCGACTAACTCAACACTCTGAATTTCCGGAACTTTTTCTTTGATTGCTTCTTGAATGCCAGAAGTTAGCGTAATAAAAACTAATGGACACCCTTTACAAGCGCCCATCAATTTTACATAAACTTTGTTATTTTCTATTTTGACAAGCTCTATATCGCCACCATCAGAAACAATAAAATCTCTAACTTGTGCAATAGCTTCTTGAACTTTTGCTTGAATATCGGACATTAAACCCATTCTAAACGAGCAACTGGAGCAGTATCACTAACTCTTTTTCCCAATTTAATAATGCGTGTGTATCCACCTTGCCTATCAGAATATTTAGGAGCAACTTCATCAAACAGTTTCTTTAAAGCTGCGTCCTTGTAAGGCAATAAAGATTTTGCTCTGCGAATAGTATTAAAGTTGTAACCTTTTTTAGCCAGAGTAACCAATTTTTCTGCAAACTTTTTTACTTCTTTAGCACGAGCTGTTGTTGTAGTTAAATGACCATGCTCAATCAAAATAATAGTCTGATTTCTAAGCAAAGATTTTCTATGAGGAGATCTTAAATTTAATTTTTTCTTACCAATCTGATGCTTCATGATTTAATCTTTCTTTAAGTCAGTTTCTGAAATATTCATACCAAAACTTAAACCAAATGCTTTCATGCTATCTTTAACTTCACGCAAAGATTTACGTCCAAAATTTTTAAGCTTAAGCGCCTCATCTTCAGTTAAATTGACAATGTCAATAACTCTCTTTTTTCCTGCACTCAATAAACAATTGTGTGCCCTTGCTGATAATTCAAGCTCATCGATGGGTTTCAATAAAAACTCTACAGAAACAGTCCCTAAGTCAACAGGCTTAGTTTCAACACCCTCATTTTTTTTAGTAATTATTTCAACTTTTGAAAATTCATTGAATGGAATTTCTGGAACAGATAAGAAATGCTCAAATTGAGTTCTTAAAACAGACACGCTATAATGCAAAACGTCTTTTGGATTTTCTGATCCATCTGTATAAATTTTTAAAATCAATTTATCATAATCGATGGCTTCACCAACACGTGTTTTTTCCACATCAAAATAAACTTTCTTTACTGGTGAAAACATAGCATCTAAATAGATTCTGTTGTCCTTTTGTAATACCTTGTCTGCTGGCCATTGAGCTCTCTGATATCCTCTTCCAGATTCAACAAAAAATTCTATATCCAGTTCACCATCAGATACATTTGCAATAATATGATCTTTGTTAATTAATTCTAGATGATCATCAGCTTTTATATCAGATACTTTTGCTACACCTTCACCCTTAAAATGCAGATGCATTTTGCCTGCTTTACCTTCTTTGTTTTTTATAACAATATCCTTGATGTTCAAAATAATTTGCATCGTATCTTGCACTACACCAGGAATAGAAGAAAACTCATTGTTAACTCCTTTAATAATTACAGAAGTTACAGATGACCCTTCGATCGCTCCAAGGAGAACTCTTCGTAAAGAATTTCCAAGAGTCATACCAAACCCAGGTTCTAGTGGCTGTGCAACCAACTCTCCATATAAATCACTTAATAATTTCGAATTCCAACGAAGTTGTGGAATTGTCAACGGTTTATATTCCACCTTATTACTCATGTATCCCCCGGACCTTTCAAAAAAAACGCAAAATCAACAATTATTTAGAATAAAGTTCAACAATTAAGTGTTCTTCAATCGGTGATTGAATATCTGTACGAATAGGTAATCTGATAATATTACCTTTATAGTCTTTTTTGTTTAACTCTAACCAGTCAGGAACCTTAATTCCTATGTTCAATCTTTTATCAACAACTTGCTTAACAAAATTTTCGTGTTCTAATGATTTAGGTGACAAAGAAATTACATCATTAATAGAAACCAAATATGACGGTGATGTAACTTTTTTCCCATTAACAAAAATATGTCCATGTACAACCATCTGCCTAGCCTGAGATCGGCTTGTAGCAAATTTTAATCTAAACACAACATTATCTAATCTTCTTTCTAACAGACTCAAAAGATTTTCTCCCGCACTACCTTCGGCTTTAGCAGCCTTATAAAAAAATCTTATGAACTGTTTTTCAAGAACACCATACATCTTTTTTACTTGCTGTTTTTCTTTTAGCTGCAATCCGTATTCAGAAAGTTTTTTGCTCGGAGCTTTTTGCTCCCTTTTTCCACTTTCCGATCTGGTTGTACGTTCTTGAGTCTCGTCTCTATTTGCTATTTCTCTATTCTTTTCCACTTTTCAACTCCAACATTAAACGCGACGTTTCTTTGGTGCACGACATCCATTATGTGGCAACGGTGTTACATCTCGCAAAACAGTAATATTTAGACCAGCTGCTTGCAACGCCCTGACAACAGATTCTCTTCCTGAACCAGGACCTTGTAAATTTACTTCAACATTTTTTATTCCTAAAGCGGACATATCCTTTGCAAGATTTGAGCCAATCTGAGATGCAGCAAAAGGTGTTCCTTTTCTAGATCCCTTGAACCCAAATTTTCCAGCACTACCTCGAAGTAAAACGTCACCACTTTCGGTAGTTATAGAAACCAATGTATTGTTAAATGTAGATTTAACATTTGCAATGACACTGCTAACGTGCTTTTTTATTTTCTTTGATTTTTTCTTATATGCCATTTTTACCTTAACTATTTTTTAGTTACTTTTTTCTTCAGCGCAATTTGCCCACCAGCTTTACGAGGACCCTTTCTGGTTCTAGCATTTGTCTTGGTTCTTTGTCCTCTAACAGGCAATCCTTTTTTGTGCCTCGACCCTCTGTATGATCCTATTTCTTGAAGTCGCTTAATATTGAGCATGATGTCTTTCTTAAGGTCACCTTCAACTTTATAGTCGCTTACAAATTTTTGTATTTTAGCGATATCTTCATTAGTAAGATCTTTTACTCTTTTATCAAAACTAATATTGGCTTTATTTAAAATAACCCTAGAAGTTGGAAGACCTATACCAAAAACATAGGTAAGCCCGTATTCTATTCTTTTATTTAAAGGTAAAATTGCACCAGATATTCTAGTCATCAAAATCCTTATTAACCTTGACGTTGTTTGTGTTTAGGATTCTTTTCACAAATAACACGCACGGTACGATCACGTTTTATAATTTTACAGTCTTTACAAATCTTTTTCACAGAAGTTCTAACTTTCATAATGTCCCTTAACCTTTATGTCTTCTAATAATTCTGCCACGAGTCAAATCATACGGTGAAAGCTCAACAGTAACTTTATCTCCCGGCAAAATACGAATATAATTCATTCTCATTTTGCCAGAAACATGTCCCAAAATTTGATGGCCACCTTCAACTTCCACTTTGAACATCGCATTAGGCAATGTTTCTTTAACTGTACCATCCAAAGAAATAACTTCTTCTTTCTTTTTCATAAATTCCTAAGGCCTAGTTAAAATTTTTGGCTGACCTTCTGTAACCTCGATTGTATCTTCAACATGAGCTGCAAGACTTTTGTCTTTTGTTTTTACTGTCCAACCATCATCAGCAACGAAGACTCTATAGCCTCCCAAAGTTATCATAGGCTCAATAGCAAAAGTCATTCCTGGCCTTAAGATAGGACCTTTTCCAGGAAGCCCATAATTCAAAATTTCGGGAGTTTCGTGCATATTCTTTCCTATCCCATGTCCAGCAAAATCTCTCACCACACCAAATCCAAATTTTTCTACCTCTTCCTGAATAGCAGCTGAAATGTCGCTTAATTTAGCACCAGGCAAAGCCTTACTGATTCCTTTTTGTAAAGCCAGCTCAGCAACATCTACTAATTGCTTAGCCTTTTCATTAGCAACTCCAACAAAAAAACATCGCGCCATGTCAGCACAATAACCTTTCCAAGCAACACAAATGTCAATTTTTATAAGATCTCCATTTTGTAAGATTCTACTTTCATGCGGAATACCATGAACAACCTCATCATTAACTGATATGCATGATGAATGTTTGTATCCCATATAACCTTTTGTTTGAGAAACCAAATTTTTTTCTCTCAATTTTTTTTCGATCCACTCATCAAGTTGTAAAGTTGAAATATCAACTTTGATAATCTCATTTATTTCATCGAAAATCTCTGATAATAATTTTCCAGCCGTAGCCATTTTTTGTAATGAAACTTTATTCTTTATCGTAATCATCTACTTAATTAATTTTTTAACTTCTTCAAACAGACCTGAAAACGGTTTTGATGCATCTAAATTAACGATCGGCTGACCAACTGTGGAGTAAAAATTTAAAATGTCTTTTTCCGTTTGCAAATAATCTTGCAATCTCTTTTTTACAACAGAAAGTTTATCATCGGAACGTTTTTCTAAAATCGATGTACACTTGGCACAGCGATTTTCTTTATTCGCCTGAAAACTTGAATCTTTTAATGTAGAATAGACCGCCTGGCAGTCTTTGCTCGTGCACACAAGCCTGTTACTCAACCTACGAATAACCAAATCTTCGGAAATTTCAAATTTTATAATATTAAAATTAAAGTCTCTTTGTTTTAAGAAATCATGCAATATTTTTGCCTGATTTTCTGTCCTTGGAAACCCATCAAGTATCAAGCTTTCTTCAGAAACAACCTCCAGCTCTTCCTTAACCATATCCAGAATCAGATCATCGGGTATAAGTTTACCAGATTTCAAAAGAAAATCTATTTCCTTGCCTAATCTTGTTTTAGAAGACGCATACTTTCTACATAAATTTCCAGTAGACAACTGAAAACAATTTTTATGCTGAGTAAAATATGAAGAAAGAGATCCTTTTCCAGAACCTGGCGGACCCAAAAAAACTAGTATATTTCTCAATTTTTCCAAGCTCTAATTTACCTCCTGACTCTGCCTGTAGATAAGAATCCTTCATAATTATGCTCAATCAAATAAGATTCTACCTGCGAAGAAGTCTCAAGAGCTACCCCGACAACGATCAACAAAGCTGTGCCGCCCATATAAAATGGAATATCTAATCCATAAATCATAATATTTGGAATAATGGCTAAAGTCGCTAAATAGACAGCTCCAACTAACCCTATTCTATTCAAAATATAATCAAAAAATTCTGCAGTTTTTTTGCCAGGTCTAACGCCAGGAATAAATCCACCACTTTTTTTCAAATTCTCAGCTAGTTCATCAGGATTAAAAACAATTGCAGTATAAAAATATGTGAAGAAAATGATTAGCAGAAATTCAAAAACATTAAATAATGGACCACGAGGAGAAATGATATCAGCCAAAAATGATAACGATGGCAATCTATTTGCTAACATACCAACTAGTGCTAGTGGCAACTGTAAAAATGTTGAAGCAAAAATTACAGGCATAACACCAACAGTATTTATCTTAAATGGTATAAATGTACTCTGCCCTCCATAGACTCTGCGCCCGACAATTCTTCTAGCATATTGTACAGGAATTTTTCTTTCACCTTTTTCAAGAAAAACTATACAACCAATAATTGCTAAAAATGCGATTGCAATAAAAATTGCTGCTAATGGATTTAGATAACCTGCCTGCACACTTAAAATTGTTTTCATCACATGGCTAGGAAATCTGGCAATGATACCTGCAAAAATAATTATGGATGCGCCATTTCCAATGCCAAACATAGAAATTTGCTCACCAAGCCACATAATAAACATAGCACCGGCAGCTAATGAAAGGACAAATGAAATTCTAAAACCCCATCCTGGTGCCAATACTAAACCTTGATTTTCAAGCAACATCGCATAAGAAAAACTCCAAAAAATACTCAATCCGAGTGCCAAATATCTGGTATATTGATTGATTACTTTTCTTCCGTAATCACCCTCTTTCATCAATGCTTCTAATGTAGGAACTGTTTGCCCTAAAAGTTGCATCGCAATTGAGGCAGTAATATACGGAGAAATTCCCAAAGCAAAAAGAGTACAACTTCCTAGTGCACCACCAGAAAGTGTATCAATGTAACTAAAAAAATTTCCTAAATTTTTTGATTGCTCTAGAAATGCGCCCAACTTAGAAATGTTAATTCCCGCAACCGGAATATAAGTACCTAATCTGTCTATAATTAAAACGCCTAGTGTAAAAAATAGTTTTTTACGCAAGTCGGAAATAAAAAACATATTTCGAAAGCTCTTGAAGATAATCACTTCTATCCTTCTTTAGTTAGTGATGCCTCACCACCAGCGTTCTTTATGGAATCCATAGCTGATTTACTAAAAGCATCGGCTTCGATTTTTAATTTTTTTGTGAATTCTTTTCCATTTAATACTTTTAATAAAGTTGAACCTTTAATTAGATTTTTTTCTTTAAGAGTAGCTTTATTTACTAATTCGCCATCCGAAAATTTTGATTGAATTCTTGTCAAACTAATAATTTCAAATTCTTTCTTAAAATTGAAATTATTGAAACCTCTCTTAGGCAATCTTCTAGTAATTGGCATTTGGCCACCTTCAAAAGATGGTCCTTTTGGCCCACCAGATCTAGCTCTTTGTCCTTTATGACCTTTTGTAGAAGTTCCACCTCTTGAACCACCTCTACCAATTCTTTTTCTTTTTTTAACTAATTTTTTCAGTTTATTAAGCTTGAACATGTGACCCTCTAACCACTTCTTCTATTGTTTTGCCTCTTAATCTTGCCAGGTCTTTCACACTACGTAATTTCGCTAAAGCATTTAGAGTTGCTTTTACAACATTTATTTGATTTGCAGATCCTAAAGACTTTGCAAGTACATCATGAATTCCTACAGCCTCCATAACACCACGAACAGCACCACCAGCAATAATACCGGTACCTTTGTATGCAGATCTCAACATAACATTACAAGCACCGTGTTGTCCGGTTACTGGATAAGGAATTGTAGAACCACGCAAAGAAACCGCAACCATTTTTTTTCTTGCTCTAGCTGTAGCCTTAGCAATTGCAGATGATACTTCGCGACTTTTACCTAATGCTGCACCAACTCTACCTTGTTTATCACCAGAAACTACAAATGCCGCGAATGCAAATCTTTTTCCACCCTTAGTCACTTTTGTAACTCTTCTAACGTTGATTACAACATCGACTATATTACTGTTATTGCTTTCCATTAAGTTGTCCTATTAATTAAATTTTTAGGCCAGAATCACGTAAACCATCTGCAAACTCTTTTACTCGGCCATGATACAAAAATCTTCCTCTATCAAAACGAGCGCTTTCTATACCTTGAGCCAAAGCCTTTTTTGCTAATTCTTGTCCTACTTTTCTAGCCACATCCTTTTTAGAACCCTTTGTTTCTATTTCTAAAGAAGAACAACTCATTAATGTTTTTCCTTGAACGTCATCTATCAGTTGTCCATATATTTGGTTTAAACTTCTAAAAACGGAAATTCTTGGTTTTTCTAAATCAACCTTAAGCCGCGATTTAACTCTAAGCGCTTTTCGTTGCCTTCTAAATTTTATTTTTCTTTTTAGTGACACAATGTATCCCTCTTCTTAAATTAAGCTTTAGCTTTACCTGCTTTACGAATAATGACTTCTTCTGCTAATTTGATTCCTGTGCCCTTATATGGCTCAGGTGGCCTTAGAGATCTTACTGCATCACAAATTTCGCCTAAAACATCTTTTTGCGCAGATTTAAATGTTAATATCTGTCCGGTTTTATCTACGTCTATAGTTACACCTTTAGGCATTTGTAAATCTATTTTGTGACTAAACCCCAAACTAAAATTTAACTTTGGTCCGGAAACCTGTACTTTAAAGCCCAAGCCAGTAATTCTAACTTGCTTTTCAAAAGGTTTTTTTGCACCACCAATTTTATTTGCCAATAACGCTCTATGAAGTCCCCAAAACTGTTTATTTTCTCTTACAAATTTCTTATCTGGTTTATCTTTAAAACTTATACACAATTCTCCATTTTCAGTCTTAGCTTGCAAAAATGTTGGTAAGACATGTTCGCCAGACGCTTCTTTTCCCTTGTAAGAAACTTTTTGACCGTCTACTTTTACTTCGACATCTGAGATATTAATAGGTCTTCTTCCAATCTTCGACATAGTTGTTTCCTTTACCAAACAGTACAAAGAATTTCACCGCCTATGCCCAAATCTTTAGCTTGTTTATTTGTCATTAAGCCCTTACTAGTGCTCAATATAGAAATTCCAAGCCCACCAATTACAGGTTTCAATTCTTCAAAACCGGCATAAAAACGTCTTCCTGGTTTACTAATACGTTGTAGGTCATGTATTACAGATTCTCCGTCTGTATACTTCAAAAAAACTTTTAAATTTCTTTTGTTTTTCGGCAAATCTATTACAGAAAAATCTTTAATGAAACCTTCATTTTTTAAAATTTCTAATAAATTAATTTCTATATTGGAACAAGGAGCAACTACAAACGGTTTTGCTCTCATAATTCCATTTCTAATTATTGTTAAAAAATCGCTAACAGAATCTTTAGACATCATAATCCCTTGTTACCAACTTGCTTTCTTGACACCTGGAAGAATTCCTTGTGCTGCATTTTTTCTGAAACACATTCTACACATTTTAAACATTCTCATGAAGCCACGTGGTCTACCACACAATTGACAACGATTTCTAGATCGTGTTGAAAATTTTGGCTCCCTCTTAGATTTTTCAATTAATGCCTTTTTGGCCATTTTTCACCTTATTTCTTAAATGGCATACCAAGTTTTTTTAACAACTGATATGCATATTCATCCTTATTCGTAGACGTATGAATTGTGATGTTCATTCCACAGGCTTTATCAAAAGTACTAAAGTCTATCTCTGGGAAAATCATCCAATCTTTAATACCCAAATTATAGTTACCTCTTCTATCCAACTTGTTAGAAACACCCTGAAAGTCCCTGACTTTTGGGAGAGATACGTTAATTAATTTATCTAAGAAGTTATACATATTTTTACCACGTAAGGTAACCTTAACCCCAATAGGTAAATCTTCTCTGATTTTGAATGCGGCAATCGACTTTTTCGCTACAGTTTTTACCGGACGTTGTCCAGAAATTTTCTGTATACCATCCGAAATTGTTTGCAAAATTTTGCCATCTTTTACAGCTTCTTTTGAACCTACATTCAAAACTATTTTTTCTATTCTAGGAACCTGCATAACATTTTTCAGATTCAATTCTTTTTTTAATGCAGGCCTTACTTCTTCTTTGTATAATTTTTCAAAACGAGATCTTTGCATAATTTTCCTTAAAAAATCTCGCCACATCGTTTACAAGATCTAGACTTTTTCCCATCTTCTAAAAGCTTCGAACCAACTCTTGTGGGCTTATTACAAGATTTACAAATCGGCAAAACCTTAGAAGCATCGATATAAGACTCAGCTTTAACGATTCCGGCTTTTTCGCCTTGTTTTCTAGGTTTTGTGTGCTTTGTTACTACAGCGATATCTTTAACTTTCACTTTACCTTTTTTAGGCAAAATTGCAATTATATCACCAACTTTACCTTCATCTTTTCCAGATAAAATTTTTACTTTATCATTTTTTTTAACATGCATCTTAATGACCTTTTATAAAACCTCTGGGGCTAAAGATAATATTTTTGCTAAATCTTTGCTCTTAGAACGAAGTTCACGAGCAATAGGACCAAAAATACGTGTAGCTATTGGCGCATTGTCTTTAATTATAACTGCAGCATTTTCTCCAAATCTGATATAGCTACCATCTTCTCTTTTATTTTCTTTTCTTGTTCTAACAACAACAGCATCTACTACGTCGCCTTTTTTAACCATTCCACCAGGAATCGCTTCCCTTACAGAACATTTAATAGTATCGCCTAATCTAGCATATCTCTTGCCTGTGCTACCTTTTATGTGGATAACTCTCAATAATTTAGCACCGCTATTATCAGCTACCAATATGTAAGACTCTTTCTGAATCATATTTAATCCCTATACCAGAGTATTATTCTTTAATACTTTGTTTAGATACATGTATTTAGTTTTTGATAAAGGACGCCCTTCATAAATTTCAACTAAATCACCAATTTTCGCCTCACCATTTTCATCATGGACTTTAAATTTCTTGGACTTCCTTATTATTTTCTTAAAAAAGGGATGTGTTAAAGTTCTATGAACCGTAACAACTATAGTTTTATCCATTTTATCGGAAATAACTTCTCCAACTAATAACTTTTTTTTACTTTCTTCTGCCATATAATCACTCACTTCGATTTTTCTTTTTGTTTAATAAAAGTTAAGGCCTGTGCAATATTTTTCCTCAATTTCTTAAACTGAGAAGTATCTCCAACAACAGAAGTCGAGGATTTTAGTTTTAGCTGAAATAGATCTCTTCTATAATCATCAAGCTTTTCTCTAAGTTGATTTAAATCCATTTTCAATAATTCTGATTTATGATTGCTCATTAGGCACCACACGCTTTACAATTTTAGTTTTCATGGGAAGCTTATAACTCGCTTGCTTTAATGCTTGCTTTGCTTCTTGTTCTGACAATCCATCAACTTCACAAATGATTCTTCCACGTTTAACTACAGCAACCCAAAATTCCGGCGAACCTTTACCTTTACCCATTCTAGTTTCTGCAGGCTTCTTACTAACCGGTTTGTCTGGGAAAACTCTTAAAAACAGTCTGCCAACTTTTTTTAATTTTCTGGTAATAGAAACACGCATCGCTTCAATCTGCTGAGCAGTCATCCACACGGGCTCGACAGCTTCTAATCCATATTCTCCGAAATAGACCGTTTTAGCTCCTTTGGATAGACCCTTACGTCTTCCTCTTTGCACTTTTCTATATTTAACTTTTTTTGGCATCAACATAAGAATTCCAACTTAGCTTTTAATAAGATTTTTCTTTAGAGGATACTCACCTCTAGAAATCCAAACTTTTACCCCAATTATGCCATATTTAGTTTTCGCTTCAGCAAAACCATAATCAATATCTACTCTTAATGTGTGTAATGGCACAGATCCCATTCTTAACCATTCAGAACGTGCAATTTCAGCCCCGCCCAATCTTCCAGCTACACAAATTTTAACACCTTTTGCACCAGCTTTTAATGAGGTAGATGCAGCCTTTTTTATAGATTTTTTATAATTAACACGCTTTTCAATTTGATCTGCTATGCTTTTTGCAATAATTGTAGCATCCAATTCAGGATTTTTTATTTCTTGAACAGAAACTTCAATATTTTCTTTCTTTATAACTTTAGCTAAATCTTTTCTCAGTTGATCTATTCCTTGGCCTTTCTTTCCGATAACTTGACCCGGTCTAGCAGAGTTAATTATAACTTTGATACCCTCTCCAGCCTTTTCTATTCTAATTTTTGAAATTTCTGCCCTTGATAAAGCTGAATCCAAAAAATCACGAATTTTGATATCTTCTAGAGCTTGATCAGCATAAGATCTTCTTGCAAACCAACTTGCATCCCAATCTAAATATATACCAAGCCTAAATCCAATAGGGTTAACTTTTTGTCCCACAGTAGATTTCCTTCTATTTCTTATTCTTACTTGCAACTTTCACGCTAATATGACTAAATCTTTTTCTTTGAGGATTAGCTCGACCCATAGCGCCTGGTTTATAATATTTATAAATAGGACCCTGATCTATCTTAATCTCTGAGATAAATAAATCTGTCATTTCTAAATCAGCTAAATCTTTTGCATTTGCAACTGCAGACTGAATAGCCTTTTTTACGGGTTCAGCTTTTTTTACTCTGCATGTATCTAACCAATGTATAGCAAACTTAGCATCTTTACCCCTTACCACATCAGCCAATGACCTCAATTTGTAAGGTGAACATCTTAAATTTCTAGCTTTTGATATAAAACTCATAAGTACACCCTAATTATTTAGAAGTTGTGGTTGAAGCAGGAGCGGCTTTTGGAGGAGCAGCTTTCGCAGAAGCAGCTGCACCTGGAGCTGCAGTAGGAGCAGATGAACCTTCAGCACCAGCTTTTCTTTGTCCGCTATGCATTCTAAAAATTCTAGTAGGAGCAAACTCTCCTAAATAATGACCAACCATGTTTTCAGTAATAAAAACAGGAATAAACTTTCTACCGTCATGAACAGCTATGGTTAATCCTACAAATTCCGGTATAACCATACTTCTTCTAGACCATGTTTTTACAGTTTCTTTCTTACTGCTGTCTTTAACTTTTTTTATTTTCTTTATAAGTGACTCATCTACAAATGGTCCCTTTTTAGTTGATCGAGACATAGAATTTTTCACCTTTAATTAAATTTGTCATTTTTTCGTCTCAAAATAAGAGGATTTTTCTTTCTCTTAGTTTTTGTACCCTTAGCACCTTTGCCCCAAGGAGAAACTGGATGCGATCCAGATTTAGATTTTCCTTCACCACCACCATGAGGATGATCGACAGGATTCATTGCCATACCACGGACAGTTGGTCTAATTCCAAGATGTCTAGTTCTACCTGCTTTTCCCCAAACAATATTTTTGTAATCTGCGTTACCCAAAACACCTACAGTAGCCCAACATCCTATCGGAATCATTCTGATTTCACCCGACGGCATTTTTAATGTGGCCTGTGTTTCAGTTTTACCCATTAACTGACATGAAGCTCCCGCGCTTCTAGCAAATTTTCCACCCTGTCCTGGCTGAAATTCTACATTATGAATAAAAAATCCTGCAGGTATTTTAGAAATTGGCAAGAAATTCCCAGCTTTAGGATCAACATTAATCCCAGACATAATTTCAGAACCTACTCCTATCCCGTCAGGCATTAATACATAACTTTTTGCGCCATTAACATAAGAAACCAAACCAATTCTCACATTTCTGTTTGGATCATATTCAATGGAAACGATTCTACCAGGAACATCACGTTCACTTCTTCTAAAATCTATAATTCTGTATCTTCTCTTAGCGCCGCCACCCTTATGTCTTGTTGTCATTCTGCCATAAGCATTTCTGCCACCAGACTTCTTAAGTCCAACGGTCAAACTTTTTAAAGGATTTTTCTCAGTAATGTCCTTACTAGAAACATAAGACTGAAAACGTAACGATGAATTTCTCGGCTTTCTTCTAATTAGCGCCATAATTTATCCAAATTTATTTTTTAGTTGGTTCCTGTTGCTCAAATATACTAACTTCATATCCTGGTTTTAATTTGATAATCGCTCTTTTTTGTAATATGCCAAAAGATTTTTTGTTTTTAGCTTTCGCATTAGCATACCTTTTGGCTTTTCGATTAAGAACACGAACAGAATCAACTTTTACATTAAATAATTTTTCTATAGCTTCTTTAATTCTGGGTTTATTAGCTTCTGGATGAACATTAAGAACTAACTGGTGCAACCCAGAATTCAGTTTTTGAGCCTTATCTGTTACAACCGGCCCCTTTATAATTTGGTAGATGCTTAGTTCCATTTCGACACCATGTCTTTAAAAGTATCCAGATCTTTTTTTAATACCAAAACAATGTCATTTCTTGACAGATCAAAAGCATTCACTTCGTCAAATAAAACCAAATTGATATTTGGAATATTAACAAATGATGCCTTTGTTGATTCATCATCAGCCCTTACAAAAAGGGTTGCCTTAGAATCATGCAAACCAACATTTTTTAATGCTTCGAATGCGTGTGAAGTTTTAGGAACATTAGATTCCAATGACCAGTCTAATAATAACACTTTTTTGTCTTTTAATAAATCCCCAATTAACTTATTTAAAACTCTAGTTTTTAAAGTCTTAGGAACAGATAATTTACGAACTCTCGGCTGAGGACCAAAAGTAACACCGCCACCTCTCCACAATGGAGATCTAGCAGATCCAGCTCTCGCTCTACCTGTACCTTTTTGCTTCCATGGCTTTTTATTTGAAAAAGCAACTTCAGATCGGTCCTTAACGCCCACTGTACCCTGACGCCAATTTTGTCCCAACGCCCTGATCCATCTGGCATATTCACCTGAATCAACGTTATCTAACAGCTCGATGCCTAATTCTTTGACATCTATATTTTTTAAATTTTTATTTTGCGCCTTATTTTCACTCACGATTTACCCCTGCTTGCGAATAAATAATAATGAGCCAGATTTTCCAGGCACAGAACCTTTAACTAATATTATATTAGTATCTGGGTCAACTTTAACCACTTCTAAACTTCTGACTACTCTCTGTTTGGTACCCATATGACCAGCTAGTTTTTTTCCCTTGATAACCCTACCTTGAGATCTGTATGAACCCATAGAACCTGGCTTTCTTCCAAGTTTCGAACCATGAGATCCTCTACCGCCCCTAAAACCATATCTTTTTACAGCACCTGCAAAACCTTTACCTATTGTTTTGCCAAAAACATCTACATATTCCCCAGGCTTAATCAAAGAGCCCCAACTAAAAGGCTCACCAACTTGTGCACCTTCACTGGAAGTTCTGATCTCTTTCAATATGGAAAAATATTGTTGCGGCTTTTTTATCCATTCATTTATAAATTTTTGCTTATCATAATTTGGCACAAACTTTTCTTTTAAGCATCCCAACTGCACAGCTTCATAACCGTCTTTTTCATTGGATTTAACTTGCGTTACAAACCAATCGGACGCGTTAATTACCGTAACAGGAACAGCTTTATCTTCCGTAAAAGTTTGCGTCATTCCTATTTTTTTGCCCCAAAAACCGGCTGCCATTGAATTACCTTTCATCTCAAAGTTATCTAATTTCAACGTCGACACCGGATGAAATATTCAATTTCATCAAAGATTCCATTGTCTGATCTGATGGAGACAATATTTCTAATAGGCGTTTATGCGTTGTTAAATCAAACTGCTCTCTTGCTTTTTTATCAATATGTGGAGATTTCAAAACAGTAAAACATCTTCTCTTGTTGGGCAAAGGGACAGGGCCAACAACTTGTGACCCTGTTCTTTTAACTGTATGAACAATCTGTTTGACTGCTTTATCCAACAACTGATGATCGTACGATTTTAATGTTAATCGGATTTTATACTTTTTCATCAGTTAAATTACTCCATAATCTGAGTTATGACGCCCGAACCAACTGTTCTTCCACCCTCACGAATCGCGAAGTGTTGATCTTTTTCCATCGCAATTGGAGAAATTAATTCAACTATTAAAACTACGTTATCACCAGGCATTACCATTTCACGACCTTCTTCCAAAGATGTTACGATACCAGTAACGTCTGTAGTTCTAAAGTAGAATTGCGGTCTATATCCAACAAAGAATGCTGTATGTCTTCCACCTTCTTCTTTGGTTAAAATATAGGCTTGGCATTTGAATTTTTTATGAGGAGTCACTGAACCAGGGGCAACAACTACCATACCACGTTCAATATCTTCTTTTTTTGCACCCCTTAAAAGAAGACCAACGTTATCACCAGCTTGACCTTCATTCATGCTTTTTCTAAACATTTCAACGCCGGTAACAACTGATTTAATATTTTTTCCTAGTCCAATTAATTCGACTTCTTCACCAACTTTAACTTTTCCTCTTTCAATTCTTCCTGTCGCTACTGTACCACGACCAGATATTGTAAACACACCCTCAATTGGCATCAAGAACGGTTTATCCATCTCACGTTTTGGTGTTGGAATATAGTTATCCAAAGCATCCATCAACTTATCAATTGCTTGACTACCAAGTTCACCCTTATCACCTTCTAAAGCTTTAAGTGCTGAACCTCTAATGATTGGAATTTCTTTGCCTGGAAAATCATATTTTGATAATAGATCGCGAATTTCTTCTTCGACCATCTCAACCATTTCTGGATCATCTACCATGTCAACTTTGTTCAAGAAAACAACAATAGATGGAACGCCGACATTTTTTGCCAATACGATATGTTCTCTTGTTTGAGGCATCGCACCATCAGCAGCAGATACCACTAAAATTGCGCCATCCATTTGTGCAGCACCAGTGATCATATTTTTTACATAGTCAGCATGACCAGGACAGTCAACGTGAGCATAGTGTCTTTTTGGAGTTTCATATTCAACGTGTGAAGTCGCAATTGTAATACCGCGTTCTCTTTCTTCCGGTGCATTATCAATATCACCGAACGCTTTAAAGTCTGCTAATCCTTTATCAGATTGAGTCTTTGTAATAGCAGCTGTTAATGTTGTTTTACCATGATCGACGTGTCCGATAGTCCCCACATTTACGTGGTCTTTTTTTCTTTCAAAAACACCCTTTGACATAAAAGTCTCCCAATACTTATTTTTATTTACGACCTACAATTTCATCCTGAACATTTTGCGGAACCTCTCTATAAAACTCAAATTCCATTGAGTAACCAGCTCTTCCTTTTGTAAGAGATCGCAAATCAGTTGCATATCCTAACATAGCTTCAAGCGGTACATGTGCAGTTACAACTTGTATGCTACCCCGAGGCTCCATACCAACAACCTGTCCTCTTCTAGAGTTAAGGTCGCCCATTACATCGCCCATATATTCTTCTGGAGTCTCTACTTCAACTTTCATAACCGGCTCAAGCAAAACAGATAAACCCTGTCTCATAGCATCTTTAAATGCGAGAGCTGCAGCGATTTTAAATGCCATTTCAGATGAGTCTACATCATGATAAGATCCATCATATAAAATAGCCTTAAAATCAACAACCGGATATCCTGCCAAAATTCCCGCTGTCATTGCTTCTTCTAAGCCCTTTTGAACAGGCGCAATAAATTCTCTAGGAATAGTGCCACCAATAATTTTATTTTCAAACTCAAAACCTGTGCCTCTTTCTTTAGGCTCAAACTTGATTCTTACATGACCATACTGACCACGACCACCAGATTGTTTAATGTATTTACCTTCTACATCTATCGGTCTTCTAATAGTTTCTTTATAAGCAACTTGTAATTTTCCTGGAACGACTTCCAATTTTTGTTCACGCAACAAACGGTCGACAATAATTTCTAAGTGCAATTCACCCATTCCCTCAATAACTGTTTGTGCCGTTTCTTTATCATAAGAAAATCTGAACGAAGGATCTTCTTGCATTAATTTTCTTAGACCTAAAACCATCTTTTCATAATCAGCTTTATTTTTCGGCTCAACCGAAAGGGAAATTACAGCAGCTGGTGCAACGATTGATTCTAGCGCTACTAACTTGTCTTTATCTTCGCAAATTGTATCGCCCGTAATAACGTCTTTAAAACCTACTATCGCAGCGATATCACCAGCCTGAACAGAATCTATTTCTTCTCGCTTATTTGCATGCATTTTGATTAATCTACTCACGCGCTCTTTTGATTCAGTTCTTGCATTATATACATAAGAACCTGAAGGCAGTTTTCCAGAATAAACACGAATAAAAGTTAAAGAACCGACAAAAGGATCTGTCATAATTTTGAATGCTAATGCACAAAATGGTTCACTTACGTCCGCTTTTCTAGAAACTTCTTTATCAGTACCAGGCACAGTTCCAATTACAGGAGGAACCTCGACAGGAGATGGAAGATAGTCTACAACAGCATCCAACATAAGTTGAACGCCCTTGTTTTTAAATGCAGAACCACAAAAAACAGGCGAAACTTGTAAAGTGATAACACCTTTTCGTAACGCCTTTTTAATTTTTTCTACAGATAAATCTTCACCATCTAAATATTTTTCAGCCAAATCATCATCAAAATCACATGCGCGTTCAACAACTGCCATGCGCATTTCTTCCATTTGAGCTTTATATTCTTGAGGAACTTCAACCCAGTTAACTGTTACGCCTTTATCTGATTCATCAAATGTTGCCATTCTACGAGTAAGCAAATCGATTATGCCATAAAAGTTTTCTGATTCACCGACAGGGATTTGCATTGCAAGCGCATGACCATCTAATCTTTTGTTAACCTGATCAACAACATTAAAATAGTTTGCACCAATTCTATCTAATTTATTTACAAAAATAATACGCGGAACTTTATGCTTGTTTGCTTGACGCCACACAGTTTCTGATTGAGGCTGAACACCACCGACACCACAAAATACCGCTACAACTCCATCTAAAACACGAAGAGATCTTTCAACTTCAATAGTGAAATCTACGTGACCCGGAGTATCAATAATGTTAATTCTATAATCGCCCCAGTAACATGTGGTCGCAGCAGAAGTAATTGTTATACCTCTTTCACGCTCTTGCTCCATCCAGTCCATGATAGCTTCGCCTTCATGAACTTCACCTATTTTGTGTGAGACACCAGTATAGAACAGAATTCTTTCTGTCACAGTTGTCTTACCAGCATCAATGTGAGCGGCGATTCCTATATTTCTATATTGTTCTAATTCCTTACTCATAATTTATCCGCTTACCACGCAAAATGAGCAAATGCTCTGTTTGATTCTGCCATCTTATGTGTGTCTATTTTCTTTTTTACAGCATTGCCTCTGCCTTCAGAAGCTTCCAACAACTCGTAACCCAATCTTTCACCCATAGTCTTGTTAGACCTTGATTGCGCAGAGCCTGTTATCCATCTCAATGCTAATGATTGAGCTCTTTTTTTGTGAACTTCAACCGGAATTTGATATACGCTACCACCGACTCTTCTCGGCCTTACTTCAACTGCAGGTATTACTTGATTAAATGCTCTCTGAAATAGCATTAAGCCTTTATCTCTATCGCCAGCTTTTTTGGAAAGTATATCCAACGCATCGTAGACTATTCTACGTGCAGTGTTTTTTTTACCTTTTTCCATTATTACATTTATTAATTTTTGAACTAATTCTGAATTGTAAATAGGATCAACACCTATTTCCCTAGAATAGTCTTCAGTTTTGTGCCTTGGCATAATTATCCTTTTTAATCTTTTTTAGGTCTTTTTGCGCCATAAAGCGAGCGTGATTGCTTTCTATTTTCAACGCCACCAGCATCTAATGCGCCTCGAATTATATGGTACTTTACACCAGGCAAGTCTTTTACTCTTCCGCCTCTAATGAGAACAACTGAGTGCTCTTGCAAATTATGACCTTCTCCAGGTATATAAGCAGTAACCTCATTTCCATTAGATAGTTTTACACGAGCTACTTTTCGTAGAGCTGAGTTAGGTTTTTTTGGAGTGGTAGTAAATACCCTTGTACAGACACCTCTGACTTGAGGACTATTTTGCAAAGCAGGGCTTTTAGATTTTGATTTCATCTGTTTACGCCCAGATCTAATAAGTTGATTAATTGTTGGCATAGAGTTCCTAAATAAAATATTCGAATTATAGGAAAATGAATCCTGACTGCGCATCAAAGATTAATTTAAATGCGGTGGATAGCATAACTTAAATTTTACTTATTAGTAAGAATATCCTTTTTGCAGATTTTTTCAAGAGAAAAATTCAATAAGGATTAAATTTACATACTGTATATATAATAGACTTAATTTCTGAATGATGCTACTGTTATATTTGGCAAAAACAGGTTCAAACCGTTAATAAAGGATTAAGAATGAATTTTCTGGTTGACATCATGCAAACGGCTTTTTTTATAATCTTAGGTATTTTGGGATTGGGATTTCTTATAGGTTTTCATGAATTAGGCCATTTTCTATTCTGCAAATTATTCAGGGTTAGGACTCCATCTTTTTCGATAGGCATGGGCCCCAAAATATTTACCAAAATGATTGGCGAAACAGAATTCAGTCTTTCAGCTATTCCTCTGGGTGGCTATGTAGAAATTGCCGGCTTAGAAGAAGTTGGCCAAGGCAAACAAAAAGAGGCTAAAAGAGCAGACAAATTATCATTCAATCAGAAACCATATTATCAAAAATTATTAGTCTTAACTGGCGGAATCGTTTTTAATCTATTTTTTGCTTACATCGCATTTATCGGTTTATATATGACAGGAATTCCTAAAGTTGCTTTTTTGTTTCCTGAAGATCAACCAGTTATTATTAAACAGGCAACTCCCGGCAGTCCAGCAGAATTATCTGGATTACAATCAGGAGATAAAATCAAAAAAATTATTTATACAGATTGCAACAATCCCAAAACGGAAGAAATAAATAATTTTCCAGAATTTCAAAAATATCTGCAAGATTTAAAGGATCATGATATTAGTTTGGTAGTAGAAAGAAACAACGAACAGAAGGATATCAAGATTCACATAACTCCTGAAGGAACCATAGGATTTGAACCAGATTTTGGTGAAATTAAATTTTTACCAGCACAATCTTTTTTAGAAAGTATAAAGTCTGGAATAAACGCGGCAAACTCAACCATAATTAAAACATTTACAGCATTCAAATCTATTTTTAGTGGAAAAAACTTAAAAGGCTTGGGCGGGCCACTTTTAATTATTTCAGAAACTATAAAAAGCGCCAAGAAAGGTTTCAAAATATTTCTAGTGCTTTTGGCATTAATCAGCGTAAACTTGGCAGTACTAAATTTAATTCCGTTACCAATTTTAGATGGCGGTCAAATATTATTCACCACAATAGAAACAGTAATCAGAAGACAACTTTCCGAAAAAGTAAAAAACTTTATTCAAGTTGCATGCTGGATTTTAATTATCGGATTAATGTTGTTGTTAACTGTGTGGGACGTTAAAAGAATATTCTTTTAAACAACTTAGAAAACTGGATCTCATAAAAGGTTTATAAAAAAATAACCGCCCGGTTTTAAAGGGCGGTTATTTTTATTTTGAAATTTGTGCTTTATGCGGATGTTCTTTGCCATTATAAATTTTTAGCTTTTTGATTATCTGATCTGCCAATTTATTCTTTGGAAGCATTCCTTTTACTGCAAAGGTAATTACCTTTTCCGGATGCTTTTGCATTAAATCTTTTGCATTAATTGTTTTCTGGCCACCAATCCAACCTGAATAGCTAACATATTCTTTGTCTTCAAGCTTGTTGCCGGTTAACTTGATCTTTTCGGCATTAATAATAACTACGTAATCACCGCCATCAGTATGAGCTGTAAAAGACGGTTTATTTTTACCCCTTAAAATATCTGCCACCTCTGTAGCCAATCTTCCCAAAACTTTATCTTCAGCATCAATTACTATCCATTTTGGGTCCCTTGCCTCTTTTTTAAGGAAGAAAGCTCTATTCATATCCATCTAAGAATCCTTAATTTTTCTGTAAAAAATAGATTTAATTTTACTGAATAAACGATAGGTAGTTATAAATATAGCTTAAAAAAAGAATTCTTCAATCCTAGGTTTTATCAAAAATCTTAATTTTTTCTCATATTTTCTTATACTAATGATCATAAGATATTAAAGACCCATAAAGATCCTGAGACGAGCTCAGGATGACGACGGGATGTTAAAGGTATAAAATGCAGACAAATTGGTTAGTTTTAATTCCTCCATTCTTGGTTCTTTTTACCGCATTTTATACAAAGCGGATAATCTCTGCACTTTTGCTGGGAATTTTTTCAGCCGCATTCATAGCAACCAGATTCTCTCCAATTGAAACTCTTCAACTAACATTTACAAGTTTAAAAGACAGAGCAGTTGACCCAATTAATTTATACACGTTTGGATTTCTGATTTTATTGGGTATTACTCTAGCTGTAATTACTCACACGGGTGGCGCACTTGCACTTGGCAATTTAATCACAAAGAAATTAAAAAAAGCAAAAAGCGCAGAAACCGCTTCATTATTAATTTCATCACTTTTAGCAATTGATGATTATTTAAATTGCTTAACCACAGGTTATGTAATGCGACCATTAACTGATAAATTCAAAATCGCAAGAATAAAGTTGTCATTTCTGGTGCATTCGATGACTGCGCCAACAACAATATTGATTCCATTTTCTACATGGGCCGGATACATAATTAGACAGTTCATGATTGCAGGAATTACAACAGATACAAATGAAACTATTTTAGTTAATGCAGATCCGCTAATAACTTATTTTAAAACAATCCCATATATTTTTTATTCCTTCCTGATGATCTCAACTGTCTGGTTTATCGTTAGAAAATCAATATCTTTTGGACTCATCGGAAAACATGAAAAAATTGCTCGAGAAACAGGCAATCTTTTTGGCGGAAAAGAAGCAATTAAATCTGATATCAAAGTTGATGTTGATGAAAATAAAATATCATTATTAGATTTTTTCATACCAATATTGACACTTTTGACAGGATTTTTAATTGGTGTTCTCTATTCTGGTGATTTTTATCTTTTTGGAGGAGCAAACAGTTTTGTACAAGCATTTAGAAATTCTTCAATTATTCCTGTTCTATTTTATGTTGGAATTGTCACTACAATTGTAACTTTTGCTGTAGGATTAATTAGAAAAACAATTAAGCCAAAAGACATTTTTAATTTATGCAAACAGGGAACATTGTTAACACTATCTGCAATTCTGTTGATATTTTTAGCATGGACCTTTAGCTCGCTTTTAAGAGATCATTTGGGCACCGGAAAATATTTAGCGGGTCTAATTTCTAGTGGCATAAGTTTTTCATTTTTACCATTTATGTTATTTTTGGTAACTGCCGCTGTATCAATTATAATCGGCTCTTCTTGGGGCACAATCGCGCTAATGTTACCGATCGCCGTAGAAGTTGTAACGCAAATGTCCGGTTTGCAATTGCCAATTAATCTAGATTCCGTCTGCTATTTAATTCCATGTTTAGGCGCAGTATTTTCTGGCGCAGTTTCTGGAAATCACCTATCTCCAATCGCAGATGTTTCCATTATGACAACAACAAGTACCGGCGCTTATCATATTGAACATGTTAAAGCGCAATTCATTTATGCATTGCCAGTATTTATTTGCACAGCATTAGCATATTTAATTAGCGGATTTATTACTTGTGAAAATCGATTACTAAACATTTCAGTTTCGTTTGGAATTGCGCTGATTGTATGTTGGACAATACTTAAGTTTTTAAACAAGGGAAAAAAATGAAAAAAATAAGTTTAGTTATCTTCTTAATGCTAAACCTAAATTTGATATCAAAAACAATGACTAGCATAACTACGTCACCATATGAACAAAACACGCGATGTATGAATACTTTTAATATTCAAAGCGCAATTGATGTTCGAAATATCAATAATCATGATGCGGACTATAGCTATAGCCGTTGTCGATACAGAACAGCGAATACCAAAGATATTCTTAAGGTATTTATAAATAATGGCGAAGAAGACTATATAATTGATTTTTATTTACAAGATCCTGATAATCCATATTTATTTCATTTTATAGACAGAAATACATTTGATCTTGTCAAGAAACAACTACAAAACCAAACTGGAATAGAAATAAAATATGGCAACTTTGTCAAAACAGCCATTTGTGAATATTTACATTCTATAGATTGTGGGCGGTAGTACATTAAGTAATGGATATTAAAATCTTCCTAATTCCATCTAAATTATTTTTGGCAGATTCTCACTTAAACAGACAACTCCATCTTCTACAACCCAATAATCATCTTCTATTCTGATTCCAATTTGCTCTTTTGGAATATAGATTCCCGGCTCAATTGTAAATACTTGACCTTTTTGAAGTGGTTGAGAATAATCACCAACATCATGCACATCCAAACCAAGATAGTGACCGATTCCATGAATAAAATATTTGTCGTAACCTTTTTCTTTTAAAAATTCTTTTGCAAGGTGATTCAACGATTTATCTTTATGATCTGCATTAGAAAGCCACATGCCAGGTCTTGCAATTGAAGCAATATATTCTTGAGTTTTTAGAACCAGATCAAAAATCTCTTTCTGCCTTTTTGTAAATTCACCAGTTTCCGCTCCAGCGGAGCCACGACTGCCGCGGCCAGAAACTACAAATGTTCTTGTTAAATCTGCACAATAATGCTTATACATAGCGCCAATATCAACAACAACAAGTTCCCCACTTTTTAATTCTTTTTCACCGCCAGTATAGTGCAACACTGTAGAATTTTTTCCACTAGCTACAATTGAAGGAAATGCTTTTTGTGCTTCTGCTGCGGTAAAAATAAATTCAATCGCTGCTTTAACTTCTGCTTCAGTTGCACCATCTTTAATTGCATCTTGCGCTGCTTCAAACGCCATTGTTGTAATATCAACAGCTTTATAAATTAATTCTATTTCCTGTTGATCTTTGACTTGACGCATCTGCGCAATCTGCAAAGAAATATCACGCAGCTTTTCATTTAGATTTGGTACAAATTTATTGAGTCTTTCTAAAATAAATTTTTGCTCAGAATAAAAACTTACATTTTCAGGACATGCTGAAAAAATGTTTTTCGATTCTGACACAATTTTAATTAAATTTTTATAACCATTTTCAGCAAAGAATGGCTTAGCAGAATATCCTGAAATTTCATCGCCCAAGAAATCAACTTCATCGATGCCATCTTTAAAATTTTCCTGAATTACCCAATCTGCTCTATTTGTAGCAAATTTAGGAATTAATAATTTTGTCTTCGATGTTAGAATATCAATCAACAAAACTACACCAGGCTCATTAATTCCCGTGAAATAGTAAAAAGTGCTATCTTGAACAAATTCCGTTCTTTCTTGTTCAAAGCCAGCAAAAAGAACAACTAATCCTTCGTCGCGCACTCGAATGGATTCGAGTAATTTATTTCTTCTATTTTTATAAATTTGCATTAAAATGGCCTTCTCTCTGAAAGAGCTTTATTGAGCGTTAATTTATCTAAATATTCTAATGAAGATCCAATTGGAACTCCACGCGCTAAACATGTAATTTGAATAATATGATTTTGAGCAGAAGAAGCTTGCGTTAATCTATTTGCGATAAATGCTGCTGTAGCCTCACCTTCTGGAGTCTGATTTAGTGCCAAAATTATCTCTTTAATGTAATTTTTTTTAACTCGTTCAACTAAACTGCCAATATTTAGATTTTCAGGACCAACTCCATCTAATGGAGAAATAGCACCACCAAGAATATGATACGCACCCTTAAATTCAACCGCACGTTCCATTGCAAGCATATCTTGCCATGTTTCTACCACACAAATTACAGATTGATCTCTTTTGCAGTAGACACAATCAGAATCCTTTTCTTTCCAAACAAAACAGTTTTGGCATTTAACAAGACAATCTTTCATTTTTAAAAGAGTGGCACAGAAAAATTCCGCTTTGTCTTTTTCCATTTCCAAAAAATGCGACGCTACTTTAAAAAGATTCTTTGATGCTAGATATGGAACTTGCTGTAAATTCTGTAAAAATTTTTTCAAAATTTCCGAGTTTTCCATTAAGCCTTTATAAATCTATTTTGTAAGAAATTCTGAATAACCATTAACAACGTGTTAACAACCAGATATAAAACTAACCCCGAAGAAAGACTAAATGTTATTGCCGTAAAAACCAATGCCATAGAATAACTCATCAATTTCTGCTTAGGATCAATTTTCTTCAGCGAAGATGATGAACCAAATCCACTCCATATCATTCCAATACCAACCAAAATAGGGAAAATATAATAAGGATCTGGCATTGATAAATTCGGAATCCACAAAAATGGCGCCTTATACAATTCGATAGCATTAGATAACACACGCTGTAATGCAAAGAAAACTGGAATCTGTAAAAGCAGTCCCAAGCAGCCACCAATTCCAGGCAGTGCATGCGTTCTTAAAAGTTCGGCTTGTTCCCGCCTAAATTCTTCAGTATTACCTTTATGTTTCTGTTTTAAATATTCCATCTTTTGCTGAAACTCTTTTTGCTTCTTTGACATAGCATTTAAATTCTTTTGACCACGCCAAGTAAATGGAAATAATAACAGCTTAATTAAAATCGTTAAAAGAATAATCGCAATGCCATAATTTTTTGCATACGAATGGAAAAAATTCAGAAGTTTTAGCATAGGCAAACAGATAATTTCCCACATACCAAATTCCAAAGTACCACTCAATCTTGGATCAACAGACTGCATTAGTTCGGCCTTCTTTGGACCAAAATAGAAACTCATGACCCACGAAGAATCGGAAGCAATTTTTGCACTTTCCAAAATACTAATCAAAGATAAACCTTTATCATCAACTTTATAATATGCACGTTGAGTAAACTTATTCTGATCAGCAATCATAACATTCACAAAATATCTATCTTCAGATCCAAACAGCGTAGGCTGATCCCAATAGCGCCCCTCTTTAGCAATATCAATATTTCGTTTGACAAGATATTTACCGTCATTCACAATACCCTGAATTTTGTCATCTTTTAGACCATCTAATAATGGAGAATTAAAGAACAGCCTTAAGCGCTCTTCATTTTTTGTTTTCAGATTTATTTGCAAATCTAGCTTTGGAATATTTTTGTAAATTTTAAACTGCTTTGAAATTGTTTTATCTTTAGAAGTAGACTCATACTGTAAAATTATGTTTTCATCATCTTCAAATCTATTTGTTAATCTGTATAGAAGCGGAGTTGACCCTTGCAATGCTAACAAAAAGCATTGATTTTCTTTGCCTTCATCTGTGATTGTTTGTAATAATTGGATATTGTTTCCAACATCGTGCTTGAAATAAGCCTTAATAAGCGTAGCGCCCGCTTCTGAAAAAGTTAATTTTGCAAACTTGGTCTCTACGTCTTCCTGCTTAGCTACCTTATTAAAATCTGAATCGACAAAGTCGACATCAAACTCTAGTGGCCTATTAATCTCTTCTTTTGCTGGAGCAACTCTACTTCTTTCAGCTTGAGAGATGTCCGCATCCTTCATAAAGAAATATCTAATTGTAATTGCAAACAATGTACCAATGAGTAGCGGTACCAACAGATCTTTTAAATTCATCTTTACCTTTAACCTAAAGCTTTTCGTTAACTATTTTATACAGAATGTAGATTTTAATTATATCATTTTGGTAAAAAATTACAAAACTCTTTGCGTCTCGCCGTCATTCCAAACTGACGCCGGGACGAAAGGTAAGGTCAATATAAAAAAAGGGTCACAAATGCAAAAGATGGAAAAAAAGAGATTCAGAATTGGCGAATTGGCAAAAAAGCTAAATCTTGAAACTTCAGTAATCAGGTTCTGGGAAAAAGAATTTGGAATTAGCTCAAAAAGATCCGACGGATCACAAAGATTTTATACGGAAGATGATTATAAAAAGTTCGAAAAAATCAAAGAATTATTACACATAAAAAAATTTACAATTGCCGGCGCAAAAAGTGTATTAAGCGACAAAAGTTCTAATGAACTTATTTCTGCTGCGATAAGATCTTCAGAACCGAAAAAAAATGCTGTTGTAAAAATTATTCCATCTACGCTAGAAAAAGATATACTAGAATTGCAGAAGAAACTAATTCAGTTACGAGAGTTATTGTAAGTGTACAAAAAACAATCACATATTCATTTTGTAGGAATAGGCGGCATCGGAATGAGCGGTATCGCCACAATCTTGAAATATCAAGGTTATCAAATTTCAGGCTGTGACTTGGATTTGTCACAAAAAAGCATTACACAACTTCAAGATATAAATTGCATAATCGGTGAAGGACACAACTCACATGTTTGCCAAGACAAATCTATCGATATAGTTGTATATTCTTCTGCAGTAAAAACTGACAAT
>Ga0155637_117_pt1 | contig 29418 bp, 32 predicted proteins | sample RifCSPhighO2_12_FD_107294 | JGI IMG/M metagenome (GOLD analysis project Ga0155637, IMG submission 107294) | candidate division TM6 bacterium RIFCSPHIGHO2_12_FULL_32_22
TGGCAACAATGAAGCAAACATTTTTGATATATATGGAAAATATGATCTTATTCAAATTACTAGATCGTTAGAATCTGTAGGAAAAACAAATCCATTAAAACCCGAATGGCAACTTGCAAAAGATCTTGTATTCGATGTTCCAAGTAAAATTAATGCTCAGGGTATTTGGTTTAGCACTGAATTGAATTTAATACCATGTTTTTATGTTGGAGCTAGAGGTGCACTTATGCATTTAAATTCTAGCCAACGTTTTAGCATTTCAGAGACTATTTTAAAAGATTTACATTTAAGTGATGGTGGCAAAATTTTATTAGATCAAGAAAGAAGAGAATCTTCATGTTTGTTGGGAATAACAGGTGAACAGTGGAGTGTAACTGGAATAACGGATTTAGATTTATATCTACGCGTTGGTCAAATTAAGGAATATACACATAAATTTAAATTAATTGATTATGGTTTTTATTTAGGTCTCTATCTTCCGGTAGGAACAAAAAGAGATATTTGTAATTCTGCTTCTATTCCGTTAGGTGGTAATGGATTAACAGGTCTTTATGGTATGTTTGATATTAATTTAGAGGTTAAAGAAGATTGGTGGGCAGGCGGTTGGTTACAGGTTGTTCATAGATTTGCTAAAAATCAGAAAATGCGAATTCCATATAATAAAGAAGATCAGCTTTTTGGTGCATTAGTAGAAACTGTATATATCGACTCAGGAATTACAGTTGGAGCATCAGCATATTTTAGGGTGTTAGATTTTAGAGAAGGTCTTGGCGGGTTAATTCAATATACAATTATTAAACATTTTGAAGATGAATTTCCATATCTTACAAATAGAACAGTTGCAAATGATCTAGAAACACATTCTTCTTGGCTACATGAATATTTTACAGTCGGTATTATATATGATATTAATCATGCAGTGGAAGGCAAAAAATATGATCCATATCTATATATAAATTTTGATGCGCCAGTATATTTTGTTGGCGCCGCAGATGTACCAAAAACATTCAAATTATCTTTAGGAATTGAAATTAATTTTTAAGGCTTAGTTGCCGAAAGAAAAGTAAGATGAGCAATAATGAAAAAAAATCCATCTTCAGATTTAAGCCAGCATTTCATTGGAAAAATTTCTGGTCTAATGATGTAGCTATAGATTTAGGAACAGCGAACACGCTAGTTTGGGTAAAAAACAAAGGAATAATTTTAGATGAACCTTCAGTAGTTGCAGTATCTGCGCATACTAATCAAGTGCTTGCTGCAGGACGTCAGGCAAAAGAGATGCTTGGTAAAACTCCGGAAAGCATTGTTGCATGTAGGCCATTAAGAGATGGTGTAATAGCAAATTTTGAGCGTGCTGAAAGCATGTTAAGATATTTTATACGCGCTGCAAATAATAATAAAAGGCCGTGGAGAAGGCCAAGAATGGTTATCGGTGTGCCTTCTGGAATTACACAAGTTGAATGCAGAGCTGTAAAAGACTCTGCTTTACAAGCTGGTGCAAGTGATGCAAAAACTATTATGGAGCCTATGGCAGCTGCAATTGGTGCTGGGTTACCAGTTCATGAACCAGCAGCAAGCATGATAATTGATATTGGTGGTGGAACAACTGAAGTTGCAATTATTTCTTTAAAAGACGTAGTTTTTTGTAGATCTGTGCGTGTAGGTGGTGATGAAATGGACAGATCAATAGTTAATTATATTAAAAGAAAATATAATCTTTTAATTGGTGAAAGAACTGCGGAAGTTGTAAAAATTCAGATCGGTACTGTAATGGTAGGTCCTCAATCTGAGTTTATGCAGGTTAAAGGGCGAGATCTTATAACTGGTGTTCCAAAGACTATTAAATTTACGAGTCATGAAGTAAATGAGGCTTTACTAGAAACAATTGCTACAATTATTGATGTTGTAAAAGTTGCTTTAGAAAATACGCCGCCTGAACTTTCATCAGATTTAGTTGATCGTGGAATTGTTATGGCTGGTGGTGGTTCATTATTGCGCGGTCTTGATAAGTTGATTTCTAAAGAGACTGGATTACCTGTTAGAATTGCTGAAGATCCACTATTATGTGTAGTAAAGGGCGCTGGAAAAGTATTAGATGAATATGATCTTTTTAAAGACACATTAATGAAATAGATGAAATTACCCTCAATTGATGGAATTGGTGTCAAAAAAAAATTTGGCCAACATTTCCTTAAAGATAAAAATATTTTAAATAAAATTGTTGACGCTGCTAATTTAGATAAAACTAGTTCAGTTTTTGAAATTGGTGGTGGCAGTGGCTTTCTTACCGAAGTAATTTTGGAAAGAGAGTTAGAGCATTTATGGGTTTTTGAAATTGATTCTGAATGGGCTCAGTATCTTAGAAAGAAATTTGATGACCCGCGTTTAGAGATTTTTGAACAAAATATCTTGGATCTAAATTTTGATATGTTTGAAAAATATAAACCATGGACACTAATCGCCAATTTGCCTTATCAAATTACGTTTCCAATTTTATATCTTCTTGTACGTAATATAAAACTATTAAAAGAGGGTGTTATTATGGTACAAGAGGAAGTTGGCCAAAAAATAGTTAGAACTTACGGACGCGATTATGGCTTTCCATCTCTATATTTGCAATATTTTTTTAACTGGAAATTGTTAGAAAAAATTTCACCAAATTCATTTTATCCGCCACCAAAAGTTGATTCAAGGGTATTACATTTTGAACCACGCAAAGATAAGCCAGAAATTCCTGATGAGGACAAATTTTGGAAATTCATAAAATTATGTTTTAGTCAGCCGAGAAGAACTTTAGGCAATAATCTAAAATCTGCTCATTATGATTTAAACTTAATTGATGAAAAAACTCTTAATTTGCGAGCACAACAGATGTCTTTTGATGATTTATTATCTGTTTGGCAGAAGTTAAATTCTTCTGCCTTGGAGTGACTTTTCAATCAATTCGCTATAACGTGGATCGGTTAATGTTGTTGCTAATAGTTTGGCATCGGGTGCTGCAGGATATTGTGTTTTTAAAAGAGGGTCAGCGCCAGCTCTTAAAAGTAATTCTGTTGAGTTTATATTGTCTAGTTGTAGCGCTAGGTAAAGTGGATTTTCTCCGGTAGTTAATTGTTGGTTTACGTTGGCACCAAGTTCTATTAATTTACGTGTAAGTGGTATTTCTTCAGATAGTACCGCATATATTAACGGGCTAAAGCCATCTTTGTCAGATGCATTGATATCAGCACCACGATCTATTAATAAATTTGCGATATCAAAGTGTTTATTCATTAATGCGACTAACAATGGTGTGTTGCATTCAGAATCACGAGCATTAATTATATCATCTAGCACTCTCCTGACGCCATCAATATCACCGGCCTTTGTGTAACGCAATATTGCTTCAGAAGAGAAGCAATTTACAGATACAATTAATAAAATAAATATTTTCTTCATAACTTTCTCCATTAATAATAACAACAATTTAATCTACATGGATCATGCTTATAAAAACTCTCCTTTTGAGCTTCTTTTTTTACATCCCCTTTTAGTTTGTGCACATGATCTTCAGGTGCAAATAATCTCTCTAATTTTTCTTTTATCTCTTGAAATTTATTGAATGATATAAACGGCTCTGTATAAGTTTTTTTGCTTATTAAGTCAGTTATAGTTAAAGTCTCTTTTCGGTCATTAATATCAATTGATAAGTGATTACTTTTTAATCCTAGTTTTTCAATAGAATTTATAATAAATGGAGTAAATGCAACCATTGGAATAGGATATAGTGGAAACCGCTTTCTATAGCCGCCGGACCAGCCGAAACTCCACATTTCAAGATGGCCAGGATTAACCTGATAAGTCTGCTTTATTAAAGGACCCTGTTGATGTTTGCAAAGACATTTACTTAAAATGTTTTTTGTAACCTCTAATCTAATTTGAATCAGCTTTTCAGGCACTTTAAAACCTTTTCTTGGTGTAAATCTTCTATGGCAAGAAAAATATTCAGAAGATGCATGATCCACTTTTTGAACATAATCTGAGTCAGAATAGAAATGGTAAATTTTTTTAAATAATGGGCTATTAACAAGATAGTCTGTATCTTGTTGTACCGGTGTGCCAATTAAAATTGCCTTATTGATTTTAACACGTTGATGGCGCGCTTTAGCCATATTTAAAATTACAGTTCCTCCGTGACTAAATCCAATTACATTAATTTTGGGCTCAAATCCCTCTTTTTTTAGATTTCTTACTAATTCTCTTATTTCGTTATAGAGAATTATCCCCTCACTTTCACGTAATTTATAACTTAAAAGCCCTGACCATCCAAAAGTATAAAATAATCTATTTTTTTCTTTTTGATCAAAGAATGAATAAAGATGGGCCATTGCACAGGCACCATTTCCCTTAAATATATTTTTAGTATCAATTTGTTTTAACCCGAGCTCTTGCATAGCCTGAAAATTATTTAGTATTTTACTGTTTCTTACATAATTATTAAAAGTTGCATATGCAGAATCTATAATATCATTTTGATAAAAAATTGTAGCTAAATTTCTAACCTTTAAATAAGGCTTTATAGTACCATGAACAAAGATGTTTACTTCTAGAGATTTACTATAATTTTGCAAAAAAATCATGATTAGTTGAATAAAAATAATCTTCTTCATGATGCTTTTAAATTTAGAACCTCCATTTTTAATTACTATTATAAAAAAAATAACCGCCAAAAAGAAATATTATTTAATTTTAGATCTGTTATTGCTTTAGAAACGTCTATTTTTACCATCAAAGTTGCTGAAAGTAGTGTTTTTGGATCTATTTTTTGTAGAATAATACCAGTTCGATAATAAAAATAACCAAAAGGTGCTATTATAAGCGATAATAACTACAAGAACATGTCATCCTGAATTTATTTCAGGATCTATTATTTGAATCTCTGGATCCTGAAACTAGTTCAGGATGACAAGCTTTCGCATAAGCTATGCCGGACATGTAAATTTAGCAATGACAGTAGTGTGATTGACTACTTAATATACACAATCTTTATTAAATTATATTTTCGAGCTCGCATTAAAATAAAAAAAAGGGGATTGCTATGGAGTATAGAGCATGATTGGTAGAATTTGTAGCGTCTGTTATGAAATGCTACATGTTATTTCTGGCTGGTTAGCAGTTCTATTTCAGGTAATTTTTGGACTTTGGAAATTATCTAAAGTGCCAAAGCCAAGAGTAACTTTCTTTGGAGGAGCGCGTCTAAAAGCAGATGATTCTAATTCAAAAGCGGCTCATAAATTGGCACAATTATGTGTAAAGAATAAAATTTCAGTAGTTACTGGCGGTGGTCCAGGGATCATGGAAGCTGCAAATTGCGGTGTTTTAGAATCGAATCATTCTAATAGGCAGCGTACTATTGGTATTGCCATGAAAAATCTTCCTGGAGAAGAGGATGTTAACGTGTGTACAACAGGGTACAATATTGTTTTGCGATATTTCTTTGCAAGAAAGTGGCTTTTAATTAACTATTCAGAAGCGTTTGTGGTTTTTCCGGGTGGTTTTGGAACAATGGATGAATTATCTGAAGTTTTGACTCTTATGAAGAGTAAGAAGCTAAGAATATTGCCTATAATTTTATATAATTCAAGATATTGGAAGTCATTTTTAGAATGGGTTAATTTAGCATTAAAAGAAGAAATTATCTCTGAAGATATTGTTAAGTTAATTACGGTTTTAGATTCGGTTGAAGATATCTTTGCTATTTTAGAAAAACAGTGTAAGTTTGCAAAAATTTAGGCCCACTCAAAAAGTGGGCCCTCAAATCTTAGCTATTTAAAGCTAGCTGTCTTTTCTCTTCATCTTCTAAATAAGCAAGTCTTACTTCTTCGACAGGATGAGTAGAAATTAAGTTTCTAATAAATTTAGGATATCTGCTTGTTATTTTGTGTTTAATATATTCTGGTACGCCAAGCATTGGGGCACCAAATCTCAGCTTTGAGAATTTAGTTTTGACATATTCATGCAATTTTTTGAGGCCGCTACGTAAATTGCTAGGCTTCGTAACTTTGCATGCTGTTAAGTCTGCCTGTTTTTCAAAATGTCTTTGAAGCGCTAGTAATGTTAAACCGTATACTATTCCCGTAAGCTTCAGGTTTGCTGACAGAGTTATTGGCCCGGTCTGTACTGTTTTTTCAAATCCTGTATTTACTCTATTATTTATGAATGTAGCAATTGCCGCTATTCCTATGGATGCGCCTATAATTTTATGAATATGATTATGTTTTACATGGCCCAATTCGTGAGCAATTACAGATTCTACTTCTTCAAAAGTTAATTTTTTGGTTAAATTGTAACCAATTACAATAGTAGAAAAATTCACAATTTTTGTAGCAAAAGCATTTACTCCAAATAATTTAGAGTCAAAGTTTGAAATATATATTTTTTTAGGAACATTCATTTCTAATTTGTTGCATAGATTTTCTACTGTTGCATACCAGGCAGGGTGCGTTTCTTTTGTAACTAAAAATAGATCTCCAAAAAATCTACTAGTTTTATCTCGATTAGCCTTATATTCTTCAATCAGCGCACTTTTTTTCTGTTCTGAAGTTAATTCATTAAATGCTATGTCGCATGATGTATTTATAGTTAGCAATATGGCAAATGAAAAAATTAGTTTTTTCATATTAGTTTCCTTATATATAAAATATTTATAGTTCTACAGGTATTGTTTGTGTCTCTTTTTTATCTTTATTAAATAGTTTTAATTTAAAAGTATCTGGTGTATAAGTTTCATCTATAAATAGAATTTTATGAAACGTTTCAGATGGCAAAATTTTGATAGAATCCCAACTGTCAATTGCATGTCTAGTCATAGCAATTGTAATCTCTTCATTACGCTTTTTCATTGCATAGCCGCTGCTTCCAATAGCAACTAATGCAGGCCAGTAGAATATGGCAGCTAAAATAGATGAATGATAAGTAACTTCATAAGTGCGCCAATGACATCTTCTTGCAGCATCTTCAGGTTCAATTAATGCCAATTGTGTAGATTCAGGATTAAAATAGATTATATCATTTGAATCATTTTTTATCACGATTGCAATTGGCTGAATGCCACACGATAAGCAGTTAACTCCTAATGCATACCAACAATCATTAGAATTTAATTTTTTAATATTTATGTAAATATTATTTAAATCATAACTAAATTGTTTACCGCCTAAATGGGGCAATCTAGTAAGATCTTTCTTTACTTTAATAGGCTTTTGCGAACAGCCAGAAAGAAGAAATAGAAAAATTAATACAAACTGAAACTTTTGATTTTTAAACATCTAAATTAGGCCTGCGTTGATTTTATTTATTTTAATTCTATAATAAAAGTATATGTTGTTTATGTCAATAACCCTTCTCCGTCCCGGTGCCTGCCCGGCGCAGCCTTTGGCAGAGCCTGGGTCATCCTGACACTTCGACTCATTACATTCGCTCCAGTCTTCGCCAAGGCTTCGACTGGCAGGCGGTAGTGACCGGCTGTGTCCCGCGTAGCTTTATGCGTAGCGGGATCATGGTTGCCCGGCCTTCGTAGCTCTTATGCAAAGTCATGTGATTTTGCAATCAACTACGGCGGAGTAGGCAGCGAGCCATAAGGCGAGTCGAACCATGATGACCAGACGCGTGTAATTAAAAACCATTTGGCGGTCTATGAAAATTAAATTTATTATCATTTTACTTTCAGTAGTCAGTATAAATTCAGGAATCTTTGAAGCCTGGACAGAGTTTAATCGTAAAAATAGAGAAGACGTCTGGGAAAAAATTACTGGTAAAAAAAGCACAAAAAAATCCAATAAGTTAGATGCTGAACCACTAGGTCCAACATTTAAAGATGTTGCAGGCGGCATTCCAAATGAACTATTGCATCTAAAAAATACTATTTTAAAAGGTGAAAATTATCCTAAAGGGATTTTATTACAAGGTCCTCCAGGCACAGGCAAAACTTATCTGGTAAAAGCATTAGCAAATGAAATTGGTGTTCCAATTATTCCGGTCTCATCAGCAGAATTGATTTCTGGCTGGATGGGCGGCGGTGCGCGTGGCCTAAAGGCTAAATTTACAGAAGCAAAAGCTATTACAAAAGCTACAGGCGCGCCGGTAATCTTATTCTTTGATGAGTTTGATGCAATTGGAAAACGTTATGAAGATAATATAAATCAAGCAGTTGCAGAAGAATCTCGTAGAACAATTAATGCTCTATTAGAGCATATGGACGGATTCAGTTCTGATAATAAAGTAATTATCATAGCGGCAACAAATCATCCAGAATTAATAGATGATGCATTTAAAAGGCCAGGGCGATTAGATTTTATTGTAAATATTAATTTGCCGGATGAGCCAAAAAGAGCTGAAATTTTAAAATATTATATTGAATCAGATAGAGTTAATAAATTTAGTTCTCATATAGATTTTGATGAATTAGCAAAACTTACAGGCGGATTTAATTGTGCAGATCTAAAACAGATAATAGTTGAAGCGGGTGTTAACGCATTTTTTACATCTGATCCAATGATTCCTTCAGTAATTACTCAAGAACATCTCAAAGAAGCTATCAAAAATCGCAAAGGTTCAAAGAAAATTGATTTTGTGGATGCTGACAAGAAGCCAGAGAAACAATCCAATATAAAGTTTAAAGACGTAGTTGGCGGTGTTCCAAAAGAGATATTAGATTTAAAAGCTTTCTTAGAAAATGATGAAGCTTTTGAAGCTGTCGGTGCACAAAAGCCGACAGGAATTTTGATGGTCGGTCCTCCAGGAACAGGAAAAACAATGTTAGCGCGTGCATTAGCGGGTGAAGTTGAAGCTGCATTTTTCGCAGAAAGTGCTTCAGCGTTTATAGAAGTTTATGTTGGAACGGGGCCTAAAAGAATTAGAGAAATTTTTGAACAGGCTAATAGAGCGATAGCAGATGGAGTTACAAAAAAAGCGATTATTTTTATAGATGAAATTGATGCTATTGGAAATAGAAATAGCAGAGTTGGTGCTTCTTCAGAAGAAAACAGAACAATTACTGAGCTATTGGTTCAGATGGACGGTTTTAATAAGAACAAAAATATTACAGTTCTTGCTGCAACAAATAGAGTAGATTTAATTGATCCTGCATTAAAGCGCCCAGGCAGATTTGATTATATTATTGAAGTGCCGTTACCCGATTTACAAAAGCGTAAAGCTATTTTAAATCATTATATGTTTAATAAGCCAAGAAATATTGATTCTTCAATTGATTTTGATCTTCTAGCTGTTAGAACTGAAGGCTTTAATTGCGCTGATTTACAAGATTTAATAAATAGAGCTGCTATTAACGCTGTTCGTGTTAATAGAAAGATTATCTTAGAATCTGATATTGAAGCAGCTCTAAAAGAGATTTTGAGTTCTAAAAAGCGGTTTTAAAGGGGAGCGATGCTCCCCCAAAAATTAATGACATCTATTTTTCAATATGTCGCTAGTAATACTTTTTTCAGCATCTATTGTGTCACTTATTTCTTGAATGAATTGTCTATAATCGCCAAATGTAATTGTTTGATTCGAGTCATATATTTTAAGTACAGTTATGTATTTTAAGCTTGGATCTAATTCATGAGAAAGTTTGTTAAATTGATTTATGCCAGCATTTGCCCCTTTAATAATAGGATTGAATTCTTTTCCTGTAACAGTCGCAGATGGCGAAATATAAGTCGCTTTTTCTGTCTTCGATTCCAGCTCAACAGAATTAGATGGTTTTGGCGGCATTAAAATATCATGTATTCTACTCAAAAAACCAACTTCACTGCCTAATTGCTCAAGAAAATAACTTGCTCCTTGAAGTTGCTGGAATGTTATTGGCTTATTAGGGTTATCTGTGGCATTTGTATTAATAAATGAACTTAAGATTATTATTGAAAAAATTAACTTCTTCATAACGAACCTCCTATTTTTATAGAGTAACTTTACTCTATTTTGGTTAAAATACATTTCTAATTGTAATTAGGGGGGGGGGCAAAAGTCAACAATTTTACAAATATTTTTTAAAAAAACCAAAATTACAGAGTAAAAAGCATGAATTTTGGGCTTAAAAATAAAGGCTTTTTGGTTATTTTAGAGATTTTACTAAAATCAGTTTTAAGCAAATTTAGCTTGACTATTTTGCATTCAATTTAAAAAAAGTCTTGACTTTTTTCCACTAGATTGCATAATGGTCGAGTTATGAACAGAGTACAAAAAGATCTAATTTTGAAAGATCTAAAGAAAAAAATGGTTTTTTTGGTTGGGCCAAGACAGGCTGGAAAGACTTGGCTTTCTAAAGATATTGCAAAAAGATTTAAAAATAGCGTCTATTTAAACTTTGACCAAATTTTGGACAAAAAAATTATCAAAGAACAATCTTGGTTGCCAAAGACTGATCTTATAATTTTTGATGAGTTGCATAAAATGGATAACTGGAAAAATTATCTTAAAGGTGTTTATGATACTAAACCAAATTCATTAAAAATATTGGTCACAGGGAGTGCTAGATTAGATTTATATGATCAGCTTGGTGATTCTTTGGCTGGTCGATATTTTAGACATCGTCTTCTGCCATTTTCGGCTGCTGAATTAAATCAATTGGGAGAAAAAGTTGATATCAATAAATTAATAAAAAGAAGTGGTTTTCCTGAACCATTTTTAGCAAAAAATGCAACTGAAGCTGAAAGATGGAGAATGCAGTATGTTAATAGCTTGTTGGGAACTGACGTTTTTGAAATAGATAAAGTTTTTAATGTTAAAGCATTGCAATTGATCTTCAAGTTATTAAGAAGTCGCGTTGGCTCGCCAGTATCATATAATTCTCTTGCAGAAGATGTGGCTATTTCGCCAACTACAGTAAAAAAATATATTCAAATTTTAGAAGCATTATTTATTATCTTTAAAGTTACGCCTTATTCAAAAAACATTGCAAGAAGTTTACTTAAAGAACCAAAAATTTATTTTTTTGATACGGGTTTAGTTGAAGGTGATGAAGGTATAAAATTAGAAAATTTAGTTGCTCTAAGTTTACTTAAATCTATTTATGCAAGATCTGATTATTTAGCAGAAAACTTATCGTTACATTATCTAAGGACAAAAGATGGAATTGAAACTGATTTTGCTATAGTAAAGAATCATGAAATTGAAAGAATAATTGAAGTTAAATTATCAGATGGTTCTGTAAGCAAAGCTCTTTTATATTTTCATGAAAAATATGGTTATCCTGCGATACAACTTGTGAAACATTTACGTCATGAATATCAAAGTCATGGAGTAGAAGTTCTAGATGCAAAAAAATATTTGAGTGATCTGTTTTTATAGTTTTTATAGCAAAATTTTATATCTCTGGACAAATTTATTAGTTCTATGTTAGATTTGTCCAGAGGTGAAAAAATGATAAAAAGAAATATCTCAGAAACAGTGCTTAGATTAGCTGAAGCATTTCCTGTGGTTGCAATTTTGGGACCGAGGCAATCGGGTAAAACTACTTTAGCGAAATCTCTATTCAAAAATTATAAATATCTTTCTCTTGAAGATCTAAGCTTGCGAGATGATGCAAAAAAAGATCCTGTCGGTTTTTTGAATCTGCATAAAAATAAATATGGGATCATAATTGATGAATTTCAGCATGTTCCAGAACTGCTTTCTTATATTCAATTAGCAGTAGATGAAAATAGAACTCCTGGATATTTTATATTAACAGGAAGCCAGAACTTTCTTATGAATAAGGCTATTAGTCAAACTTTAGCCGGCAGAATCGCAATTACAACACTTTTGCCGCTTTCAACTGGTGAATTAAAAAATGCAGATTTATTACCTGAAGCAATTACAGATTTAGCATACAAAGGGGAATATCCGGAACTTTATACTAATGATAAGTTACTTCCATATGATATGTATGCTAACTATACAAAAACTTATATTGAGCGTGACGTGCGTGATTTACAAAATGTTCATGATCTTTCTAAATTTATAAAATTTATGAAATTATGTGCGGCAAGAATTGGTCAAGTAATAAATTATAGTTCTTTAGCCAGTGATGCAGATATAAATTTGGTGACAGCAAAAGCTTGGTTATCAATATTAGAAACCAGCTATATTGTTTTTATGTTACAACCATATTCTGCACAGTTTACAAGGCGCCTAATAAAAACGCCTAAATTATTTTTTTATGATACAGGTCTAGCAAGTTATTTATTGGGCATTGAGAATATTGAAGATCTAAAAATAAGTAGATATCGAGGTAATTTGATAGAGTCTCTTTTAATGTCTCAAATTGTGAAATTATATTTTAATTCTGGCAAAAACCCAAACATCTATTTTTTAAGAGATAAAACTGGACATGAAATTGACTGTTTAGTTGAAAAAGCAAATAAATTGATACCAATTGAGATTAAATCTAATATGACGCCAAATAGATCTTTTTTTGATGAAATTAATTTCTGGAAATCAGTAGATCAAATTGGTAATAAAAAGATTAGTGAAGGTTTTGTAATTTATCCGGGAAATCAGACAGAAAAAAGAACTTACGGAACTTTTTTGAGTTGGCGAGATTTTACAACTTTTGATGATATATAGAGCTCGCATTTTAAAAACTGATTAAGCATGCAAATTTATATCTAAAAAAAAGTTTTATTTTTCCCCCTCCGGTCATACTGAGCAAGGGCAAAGCCCGAGTCGAACGTATGGTCGAGCGTGGGTCATACATTCGACTCGGCTTGCAGCCTTGCTCAGTATGACCGGGGATTAATTTTTTATTTTAGTTAATTTTTAGAGTGTGAGGTCTATAGAATAGGCACTAAGTATCCTAAACCAGATAAAGCTAAAATATAAAAAATATTATAATCTATCGGCCAAATTTGAAAAATAATATAGCCGATAAGTCCAAAAATTATCGCTAAAAATGCACTTTCTTTTTTAACTTTATCACTATACATACAAGCTAGTAATGGCACCAATAAGCAGCTTACAGATATTTCATAACTCTTTATTAAAACATTAATAATATCTTCTGTTACAAAATAAGAAGCAATTAACGTTGCAGAGCCAGTAAAAAGAGTTATAAATTTTGAACGTGTAAGTTTGCTTGTATTAGTAAAACTTAGATTAAAATCTTGTGAAATATTTGAACTAATAGCGCATAAAAGAGAGTCAGCTGTTGAAGTAATAGCCGCTATAATTGCGCAGATTATCAATGCAAACGTAATATTATTAGTTAAATTATCTATGACAACTATTAACGGACTTACAGATTCAGGAACAGTAAATCCTAAAAGTTTAGCCTGTATCCCAAAATAGATTGGAATCATAGAAAATAGTAATAAAAATATGCTGGCAGCTAGCGCAGAATAAGTAGCAATTAGCTTACTCTTTGCGGCAAAAAAGCGTTGTGCTAAATCTTGTTCAATTATAGAAAATAGCGCAGGGACAATAAAAATTGGTAAATAGTAGGCAAAACTTTTAGTTAATTTAACTGTTTCAATTTGGTATGAAACAAAGTTTTTGAATGAAATTGGACAACAAATTAAACTGTAGATAAATAGTAGCACAAATGCGATTATTATGAAAATTACCTGAATTGAATCTATTATAGCAACTGCCTGTAATCCACCAACAATTGTATAAGCAATTATAAAGACCCAGAATAATAAAAAAATTAATTCTGAACTGCTGCCCCATAAATTTAAAGAAACTGCAGATAAAAGAGTTTTTGATGCTATAATTTGGGCAACTAAGATTCCGCATAAAGTAACAATAGATAAAAATGAGGCAAGTTGTCTTAATTTTCTGCTCTTATATTTTTGTTCAAATAATTGCGCAACAGTATCTATTTTTAAAGACTGCAATCTTGAAGCAATTCCTAAGCCTAGTATAAGAAAACCTAAGCTCATTCCAAGTGTATAGAGAATGCCAAATATTCCGATTTCATAAGCTTTTTGGGAGGTTCCTAATAAAAGGCCTCCGCCTAATTGAGTTGCAATTAGACCAAAGGTTGATGGTAAAAATCCTAGGTTTCTACCGGCAAAAAAATAGTCTGAAACCGACTTTACCTTTCTACTGGCATATAGGCCTATTAGAAGGTAAAAAAGCCCAAAAAAAGTTAAAAAAGTGAGCAAAAAAGCCATTTTTTCCATAAAAAGAGATTACTATTTTTACCCTGTTTTTACAAATTTATTTTAAAAAATATATTAAAAAACCCTTGATTTAGGCGTTTTTGATATGATAGAGTTAGAATTGATAATTGTTTTATTCTTCAAAAATTTAAGGAGGTTAGTATGAAGAAAAAATTAATTTTAACTATCTTTTTACTTTCTGGTTATGTTGCAAATGTGGAATCTAAAGTTGCAAAAAAGGTTAAACATGATGTGGTTATTGGTGATCAGCCTATGCAGCCCATTATGCAACCGCTTGACCTTGACAACGAGATAATAGGATCAATAATTGGGGCTTTACTTATGGACGTAGAGTTTCTGGAATCGTTGCAAAATCTGGCTGCCAAATTTCAAGATACAGTGGAAGCCAAGATTACGCCTGAAAGAAGAAAGGCTATTGGTGATAAGCATCCTGGAATAAAAGCTGCTTATGCTGCAGTTAAAAAAGTAGCAGCAGCTAAAAAATAGACTAACTATATTATTGTTGGCCGGTTAATTCCGGCCCAACCTTTAAGGAGGTAATTATGAAAAAGATATTGATGCTTTTATTATTAACTGCGTTTGCAGTAAGTATGTTTGCTGACCCAGCAGTAATAGTTGGTGGGGGATGTGTAACTTTTCCCGATGGCACTAGCGTATGCCCTAAGGAAGAGGAAGTGCCTGCTGGCGTGACGGCTGAATTTGCAGAAGGGTTTGGTAAAATCTAAATCTAAAGGGAGGTATTCTATGAAAAAGATGTTGATGCTTTTATTATTAACTGCGTTTGCAGTAAGTATTTGTGATGATAGAACTAAGCCAGGGAATCAGCGATCTGTAGAGATGCAGCTAGAGAGTGTGCCTCATGAACATTATGAACGTTGGTTAGAATTCAACTAAGTGAGAATCTGATTGTTCTAAAACCAAAATTTTTAGCGACAATTAGATTCTCTTTTTTATCATCAATAAGAAATATCTCTTTATTTTGCGGTAATTTTTTAATAACGTTTTCAAAATAAGTTTTATTTGGTTTGCATAAATAATTTTCACTAGATTTTGTATAAAAGATATCAACAAAATTACTAAACAGTTCTGGATATCTATTTTCTAAAATCTTGATAGATTTTTCGCCAATATTAGAAAAAATATAGAGCAGATTATTTTTTTTTAAATTTTCTAATACTTTTAAAGAATTTTTTTTTATTTTTTGTTTATTTATGCCATTCAATATGAAATCATAATGCTTATTTAGCTTTGGAAATTTTTCAATAAGAACTAAAGCTGATTTTTCAACAACTTTTTCTGTAAATATCAGATATATTGTTTTATAAATAATTCTTGGGTCTAAAAAGCAGATAACTAAATCCAATTTTTTATTATATTTTAGAAAACTTTTTATAAGCTCAAGAAATGAAAATTCTATTAATACACCATGTAAATCAAAGAGAATTATCTTGTTTTTAATCATGAACTTATTTTAGTGAAATCGGCATCTTGAATCAAGAATTTGCTTTTAATGAGATGCTTTAAATCATATTAGAATTTTTTCTTGAAATAACAATATCAAAATATATATATTTATAAATAAGTGGGGGTTTCAAATTATGAAATCTATTTGGAATGGGACAGTTTCATTTGGTCTAGTAACGATACCTGTAAGAATGTATTCAGCAATTGAAAAGCATACGTTGGGGTTTAAAATGTTGCATGACAAATGTCAAACTCCAATTACTTATAAACGTTGGTGTGATCATTGCAACAAAGAGGTTAGTTGGGAGCAGATCGTTAAGGGTCTAAAAGTAGGTCATGATAAATATTTTATTTTGACTAAAGAAAAAATCAAAGAATTAAGGCCGCACAAAACTGATAATGTTGATGTTCTAGAATTTGTTGATTTTGAAGCTGTTAGCATTATTTACTTTGATTCACATTACTATTTAGCGCCTGATAAAAAGGGTGAAAAAGCCTATTATCTATTTTTAGAGGCTCTCAAAAAAACGGGTAAAGCAGCAGTTGGTAGATTTGTGATGAAAGATAAAGAATATCTCTGTCTTTTGACACCATATGAAAATGGCCTTTTAATAACAACATTAAATTATGAATATGAGGTCAGGGATTTATACAAAATTCCAGAATTATCAAAAAGAGAGCCAAAAATTTCAAAAACTGAATTAGATTTGGCCGTGAAATTGATTAATCAAGCCAGTAAGAAAAAGTTTGATATCAGCAAATATAAAGATACTTTTGCAGTTGAATTAGCAAAAGCAATTAAAAAAGGCAAAACTAAAGCGGTCTCCGTTCGCCCTGAGCGAAGTCGAAGGGTTAGGGCAAAAAACACTTTGATTGGTGAATTGAAAAAGAGTATTCAACATCCTGAAAAGCGTGCTATAAAAAGAGTTAAGGCGAAGAGATAGGGTGATTTTGTCATTCTGAACTTGTTTCAGAATCCAAATAGATCTTGAAATATGGTTCGACTCGCCTAATAGGCTCGCTCACCATGATCCCGCTACGCATAAAGCTACGCAGGACACAGCCGGTCACTACTGCCTGCCAGTCGAAGCCTCTTGACCGCCATAGCTTTAGCGACGGCTGGTTGGCGAAGACTGGAGCGAATGTAATGAGTCGAAGTGTAGGATGACAGGCAGATGCGATGAAAAAATATAAACCAATGCTAGCCAAATTGGGCAAAAAAGAAGATCTTGAAAGAGACGGTTACATCTTTGAGCCAAAGATAGATGGTTATCGTGCATTATGCTATTTCAAAAATAATAAATTAGAATTCTTTAGCAGGAATCTACACAATATAACAAAACAGTTTCCTGAATTAGATTTTGAATCACAAATTCATGCAAAAAATTGCATTCTAGATGGTGAAATAATTGTTTATGATTACAAAGGCGTTCCGCGCTTTGAATTGATGCAAGGCAGAAGTCATATTACAGATAAACATCTTATTGAAGAGCGTTCAGAAGATAGGCCAGCAACATACGTTGTTTTTGATATCTTGATGAAAGATGGTAAAGAGCTAATAAAGAAACCACTTCTTGAAAGAAAAGATATTTTAGATGAAACAGTTTCAGAAGGTAACGGCATAGAAATTTCACCTTTTACATATGATGGCCAAAAACTCTGGAAAGAGGTAAAAAAAGGCAAGCTTGAAGGTGTAATTGCAAAAACAGAAAATGGTCATTATCTTCCAGGAAAACGTGGAAATACATGGATAAAAGTTAAACTGCATGACAATGCTGATTGTGTCATAATCGGCTTTACCCAAGAAAAGAGACATATTTCATCATTGGCGCTTGGTATGTATGATAAAAACGGCAATTTACATTATGTCGGTTCTGTTGGCACTGGATTTTCAGAAAGTTTTATAGATAATTTTTATAAGAAATTAAGTAAAATAATTGTTAAGAAAAGCCCGATAGCCAGACGAAATATAATTTGGGTTAGACCAAAATATGTTGCAGAAATAAAATATGTTGAATGGACACGCAATAAAAGATTGCGTGCCCCAGTTTTTATTCAACTACGTGATGATAAAGATCCAGAAGAGTGTATTTTATAGTTAATACTATTATTTCGAAGTTCAAATTATTTTTCTTTTTTTAATTTGTTTAAATCGAATTCATGATATTGATCGATAATTAGATCACATTTTTCTAATTGTTTAGGATTTTTAGAGGTATTAATTCCGATACATGTCATGCCAGCGCTTTTAGCGGCAGCGGCGCCATGTGCCGAATCTTCAATTGCAATGCATTCAGAAGGGTCATGTTTAAAAATATCTGCAACATAAAGATATAAATCAGGATGTGGTTTTGGTACAAAATTTACATGTGAAATATCATAAATATGTTTGCCAAAAATTTTTCTTAAATTTAAAACCTCATCTGTTACAGCAACAGTAGTTGGATCAGCGTTAGTAGCAATTGCAGTATTGAGATTTAGAGCGATAGCTTTTTTATGAAATTCTAAGAAACCGTCAATAAACTTTACACCTTCTCTATAAAGTTGATTAGCGTGTTTTTCTTTTTCTGCCATTAGATCATGAAGATGATCATCTAATTTGACAATCTCTTTAATAAGTTTACAACCTTCTCTAAGACCAATTCCTCTTATATATTTTTCTATTTCTTTTTCAAGTTCGGGAGTATATTGAATGCCCCGTTTTTCAATTAAGTTTCTGGTGGCCTTTTTCCAGATATCTTCTGTATCTATAATTGTGCCATCCATATCAAAAATTATCGCTTTTATGTTCTTCATATTTGCCTCCAGTAAATATTTTCAGGCTGTTGCTATTAACTTAAAGTTGAACCATAATATTAACTAATTAAAAAGTTCAACAATCTTAAAAAAAGAGGGAGTTTAAGATGGAAAGACTTATGGAACGTTCATATCTTTTAAAGAGTATATCATGTTTTTCACTATTTGGCATCAGCAGTTTAGCCAAAATTAGCTTTATTATTGGCTCTCAGGCTGCATTTTTCTCTTTGGCGCCCATTACAGCCCCAGTCATAGGTATTTTTGGCGGGCTTTCTACCCTTTGTGTTGTTGGTTTTCTTAAGGCACTATTTTCAGTATTTTTAGGCGGAGCTATTATTATTCCTGGCTTATACTTTTTAACCCATATTGCTGCCGCATTCTATTTTAATAGTAGTTCAAAATTGAGATTATTTGTTCCACTTTTAGCTATGTTAATTTTTTGGCTTCATGCTAATGGCAGTTTCTATTATTCACTTTTGTGGCTAATTCCTGTTTTGGGTATTATTTTTGGAAAAAACATATTTTTTAGAGCGTTAGGTGCAACATTCTCTGCGCATGCAGTTGGATCTTTAATCTGGTTATTTACTGTTCCTATGACATCTTTAACTTGGTTTGCAATTATTCCTGTTGCGCTTATTGAAAGATCTCTGTTTGCTATTGGAATTTCATTAGTTTATTATGTGTTTCATAAGTTAGCTCAAGTAAAAATTCAAGCTTTAAAGGCTTAAATCAAAATGCAACATTTAGCCATAATTATGGACGGTAATCGACGTTGGGCTAAAAAAAATAGTCTATTAAATTGGCAGGGGCACCAAGAGGGTGTCAATGCAGTTGAGCATGCAATCAATTTTTGTTTAGATAAAGGGATAAGATTCTTATCCCTTTATACTTTTTCAATAGAGAATCTAAAAAACCGTTCTGAAATGGAGCAAAAATTTCTATTTGATTTATTAGTTAAAGAATCAAAAAATATTTTAAAAAATTGTAAAGAAAAAAAAGTTCGAATTAAATTTATAGGTGATGTTTCATTATTTTCAGAAAATGTAGCCAATGCAGTCAAAGAATTAGAATCTGAAACTTCAGAGTTTAATATTTTACAACTAAATTTTCTTTTTATGTATGGAGCGCGCCAAGAGATTTTTTTTGGTATAAAAGAATTATTAAGAAAAATTAGATATGGTGAAATTAAAGAAGAAGAGGTTACGCCAGAATTATTTGAAAATTGTTTGTGGACGCATAATATTCCAGAGCCAGAACTTATAATTAGAACTGGTGGTGCAAAAAGATTAAGTAACTTTTTATTATATCAGGCTGCATATTCTGAATTCTGTTTTTTAGATCTATATTGGCCAGAAATTCGTATAGAACATTTTGAAAAAGCATATAATGATTTTATATCTACTCAGAGGAATTTTGGAACGTGAAAATAACAGTTATAGGAGAGGGCGCTTGGGGTAGTGCAATTTCAACACTACTTACTAATAATGGTCACGATGTTCTATTGTGGTGCTATCATGAAAATATTGCTAACGAGATAAATTCTATTCATCAAAATAGACGTTACATGTCTGGTTTAAAATTATCAGAAAAAATCAAAGCTACTAGCTCTATAAAAGATGCAATTGAATATTCAGACTATATTTTTGAAGCTATTCCAGTTGAATATTTAAGATCAGTTTTAAATAGTGCAAAAGAATTTGTCAAACAGGATCAGAAATGGATCTCTTTAAGTAAGGGTATAGAAGCTGATACGCTTTTATTGCCCACACAAATTTTTGAAGACGTTTTTGAAAATAGAACTATTAATAGTGCAGTGTTAGGACCAAGTTTTGCTCAGGAATTAGTAAGAAAAGAATTAACCGCAGTAAATGTTTCATCTAAAGATTTAGACACAGCTAAAAAAATTTCTGAAATTCTAAATTCAGATTATTTCAGAGCTTGTATTTCAGAAGATCTAATTGGAATAGAGATTGCTGCAGCATTAAAGAATGTAATCACTTTGGGAATTGGCATTTTAGAAGGTGCAAATAAAGGTGACAATACGCGAGCAATGTTGGTTACAATTGGGATGCATGAGATAGCTAAGCTTGCAACTAAAATGGGCGCAAAATCTGAAACAATTTATGGCCTTTCAGGATTAGGAGATCTAATTTTAACAGCTACTGGAAAGTATAGTAAAAATCTTGAAGTTGGAAGACGACTTGGTTCTGGCCAAAAGTTAGAAAAAATTATTCAAGATACCGGTTATATTCCAGAATCTATCAATAGCGTAAAAGCAATTTTTAAATTATCCAAAAAATATGATCTTTCGCTGCCGCTATGTCAGAATATTTTTAACATCGTAAATGGAAGCAGGACTATTCAGGATATTCTGCCTCTTTTATTTAATTGTCTTGTTTGATTGTTGCTTTTTTTATGTTGGGTTTTGTATTTTGTACTTGTAGAAGTATTTTAGTTTCGTCCCGGTGTCATCCTGACACTTCGACTCATTGCATTCGCTCCAGTCTTCGCCAAGGCTTCGACTGGCAGGCAGTAGTGACCGGCTGTGTCCTGCGTAGCTTATGCGTAGCGGGATCATGGTGCCCGGCCTTCGTAGCTCTTATGCAAAGTCAACTGATTTTGCAATCAACTACGGCGGAGTAGGCAGCGAGCCTGTAGGCGAGTCGAACCATAACGGCGAGACGCAGTAATTGGGCTCATGTATGAAAAAAATTAATTTATTCATTTTTTTGATATCTATAAATTCTTTTTCACAAGAATTCCTAAAAGACATAGAAGATATTTTTCACAGACATAAAAAGAAAGTTGAGCACAAAAAAGAGGACAAGCGTGATCATAAAAAAGAAGAAAAACAGAGAGATCAACCTGCAACAAATGAAACAGAAAAAGAATTGCGTGAAATTACAGATGAATTAAGTCAAGTTGTGGAAGAGCTTCAAGAAATATCAAAAATTGAAAAAGAACTTTTAGAATTACGCAAACAAGAAGCTGAGCGTGTAGAGCAAGCAGCAAAATTAAAAGAAAAAATAGAAATTAAAGAAGAGCCAAAAAAACCTATCTGTGAGGGAAAATGCGGTGAACAAAAAAGAGATTGTGAAGCAAAGAGAGATCAGAGTAATTTAATGGTGAATTGTGAAGGTCAATATTGTAGTTGCATAAATAAATGTCCAGGATCTCATGATAAATGCTAAACTTTTAACTGAACTTTAATTTTTTCTAAATCTACAATAGAGCCGGGCAATGGTCGTTGTTCTTTAATAATTTTTTCTTTTTTAAGATCAGATTCTAAAATTGTAGGTTTAATTGAATACAAATCTAGAAATTCTAATGCATTATTTAATTCCAAACCACGTAGATCAGGGAATATAATTTTTTTGTTATTTCCATTACTTAAATAAATTATCATTCTATTATCTTCTAATGGTTCATTAGCTTCAGGAATTTGAGAAATACAAATATCGTTTTTTTGATTATTTGGAAAATAATAACTTTTTATTTTAATTCCATTTTTTCTGGCAATTTTATTTATTTCATTAATATTTTTTTGTTTAAAATCAGGAGCTAATTTTTTCTTAGCTTTTTTTGAAATTATTAAATAAATAGATTGTAATGGCTTAATTTCACTATCATAAGGACTCTGTGTAATAATTGTGCCATCTGGTAGATCGTCATCTTCTTTTTCTTCTATTATGCGTATATTTAAATTATTTTCTGATAATATTTTTGCTGCATCTTTAAATTGTAAGCCAATTACAGTTGGAACTTTAATAGTTTTATTTATAGAGAATATAAATTTTACTGTTAAGTATCCTAGAATGAAGGCGAAAAATGGAACCGTCCATTTAATATTTGATAATTTTAATTTAATCATAATAAAAAGAACTCGTTATAAACCTATAAGCCGGATTCTGTACTCTATAAAGAGTGACAACCATTTATCTAAGCGACACACCCGTATATAAGAGAGCGAAGTCTCATATACTTACTTTGTCTTGCTCCTGGTGGGGTTTACCCATTTAGCCTATCTCTAGACTAGATTGTGCGCTCTTACCGCACATTTTCACCCTTACTCAATCACGCCATAGCTTTACAGCAGAGGCGGACGGCGGTTCTTTTCTGTGGCACTTTCCGTTACGCTTTTTAAACGTACCCCTGATTGATATAAATCTTTCAGGGCACCATCTTCGCTAGGAGTCCGGACTTTCCTCTATTTCTAGCGATTGTCCAGTCTATAACGAGTAAAAAATGTCAAAATATAGATATAAATCAATATAGCAGTGAAAATAGAAAAAGTATACAATAAGCCCCATTTTAGCCCTAAAATAAGCCATTTTTCAAGAACGTCTAGCCCAATATATATAGATAATATAATGTAAGCGCAAAGAGTGTTGCTAGTAAGTGATTTTTGTAGTTTTATAGCAAAAAATGATAGCGCTGAAATTGCAAAAATATCTATAATTAAAGTCTGTTTAAATAGTGAAAAAAGTGAAATAAATGATAAAATATAAATTAGATTTATGACACTTTTTTTATTGATTAGTTCTAATAAATAAAAAGAGATTAAAAAATAGTTTAATCCGGTCAAAGAAAAAAATATCAGATCTATTAAAAACAGTGTTGGTGTTAAAAGTATAAATAAAACATTTTTAATTGTGCTTTTTATTAACATAATTTTCTCCAAGAATTAAAATATAAAAAAACAAATTATTATAAATTCTCTTCTTGATCATGAAGTTTTTATTGTTGACATTTTTAACATTTTGTTTTATGTTTTATACGTATTTTACCCTTCGACTCATTACATTCGCTCCCAGGCTTCGCATAAAGCTTCGCCGGGCAAGCAGGTGACCGGCCGTGTCCTACGTAGTGTACGTAGGAGGATCATGGTGAGCGAGCCGGTAGGCGAGTCGAATTCATAATAACTCAAGTTAGTTATTTATTCTAATTTATTGAAAGGAAAATCGTGAAAAAACTTTTATTGTCAGCAGCTGTTGCTGGTATGCTAACCAGTTCAGTTTCAGCTTTCTCAGTTAAACAAACTGCAACTGATTTATGGGGCAAAGTTAACAACAGAAACGGTCTAATTGCAGCGAGTGTTATAGGCGCTGCAGTTGTATATTTGGTGCATAAAAATCATGTATGTAGCAAATTGAAAGCTAAATGGTCTAAACCAGCAGCTCAGTAATTTTAAGGGAGCTTTAAAGCTCCCTCTTTCTTTTTGATGAAGCTTCTAAAATTTCTCTTCTTTTCTTTTTTTCTTTTTATTGCGTTCTGTTTAGGCGCATTCTTTTGGTTAATAAATAATAAGTCTGTAGATTTCTCTGTATTAGAAAATTATAATCCTGGTCGTCCATCAATTTTATTAGATGATGAAGGAATAGAGTGGGGTCGTTTTGAATTAGACAGACGTGAGCCTATAAAATTATCTAAGATGCCGCAGCATCTTATTCATGCATTTTTAGCAGCAGAAGATAGAGATTTTTTTAATCATCCTGGGGTTTCTATCCGTGGAATTTTAAGATCAGTATTGGTCAATATAAAAAATGGAAGAATTGTACAAGGTGCAAGTACAATTACGCAGCAATTAGTAAAATTATTATTTTTTGATCTAAAAAGAACTTTTAGGCGTAAAATTAAAGAGCAATTTTTTTCTATTTTAGTTGAATTACAGTTTACAAAAGAGCAGATTCTGGAAACATATTTAAATCATGTCTATTTTGGTTGTGGAATTTATGGCGTCTCTGCTGCATGTAAAAGATTTTTTAATAAAGATGTTTCTGAAATTGATGCATCGGAATCTGCAGTTCTGGCAGGAATTCAAAAGTGCCCGGCACAATATTGTCCACTATTGTGTCCGCTTTCTTCGGAAAAGAGACGTAATCTAATCTTAAAAATTATGGTGAATTTAAATTTTATTACGAATGAAGATTATGAAAAATATATTAAAGAATCAATAAAAATATATCAGCCAAACGCTAGAATTATTGGTTTACACCTTAAAGAAACATTGCGATTACAATTGGAAGAATTGTTTGGCAAAGAAAAATTATATACGGGTGGTCTAAAGATTTATACAACAATTAATAAAAAATTACAGGAACTTTCAGAAGAGAAATTTAAAAAACAGTTTTCAAAATTGAGAAAAGAGTTGGGCAGCGATGTAGATGGTGCCCTAGTTACAATTGATGTAAAAACTGGTGAAGTTAAAGCACTAATAGGTGGTTTTGATTATAAAGAATCACAATTTAATAGAGCGTTACAGGCAAAGCGTCAAATGGGTTCAATTTTTAAGCCTCTTGTTTATGCTTGTGCAATAAAAAAGGGCAAAAATTTTGCATTTGTGGATATTGACGAACCATTAGAGATCAATTCAGGAAAAACTGTTTGGCGCCCTCAGAATTATACAAGAAAATTTGAAGGACAAATGACATTGGCTCGTGCTCTATCATTATCAAATAACAGCATTACAATAAAAACTTTATTAGATGTCGGCTATGATCCAATTGTAGATCTTGCTCTTAAATCCGGAATAGAAGAGCCTATTCATAGATTTCCATCATTGTCTTTAGGTTGTGTAGATGTAACGCCATTACAGGCTGCCGCATCATTTAATATCTTTGCAAATAGTGGCTTTTATGTTAAGCCCTATCTAATTAAATCTGTAAGAGATGGTTTAGGCAATAAGCTCTATTCAGGAAAGATAAAAAGACGTTTTGCCATTGAAAATAAAATTAGCGATCAGGTGGCCAAAGTTTTGGAAATAGGCGTTAGGCGCTATCTAAAGAGTAATAAGCTCGATTTTGAAGCTATTGGCAAAACAGGAACCACTAATGATTCAAGAACCTGCTGGTTCTGCGGCGCTACTCCAGAGTTGACCACGGCCATATATATCGGCCGGGATGATAACAGCTCTTTGGGGGACAATATTTACCCGGTTTATACGCTTTTTCCCATCTGGTTCGAGATAAATAAAAATTATATTCCAGAGACCAAGAAATTTACCCGAGATCCAGGTTTAAAAGAGCATTTTATCGACTGGATTTCTGGCCAAGAAATTGACAAAAATGAGCCTCGGGCTGTAACAATTTTAATCTAACTCTTGTTTTTTGAATTTTGACTTTGTTATATTAGAATTAAGGTAGCCCATGAAGGGTTATTTATAGGTTATTTTTATTTTATGGAGGATTTCAGAATGAAATTCCAAGTTGGTTTAATTTTGATATTTTCAAGTTTTGTAACTATATACTCTTCTGATTGGGAATGCCCTGCAGGTATAAGCTGGAAAGATGCGGCTAGATGGCGTGCGGCACAAGATGTTGATTCTCTATCGAATGAATTACAAGCGGCTATTTTGAGAGGTGATGAAAATTCAGTTAAATTTATTTTAGAAGTTTTAGATTTGGGCAGTAAAGTTTTGCTTAAAGATATGCCTTTCGATCAAGCTGATATCCGTGCTTATGAGGAATCTACTGGTTATAAGCATATAGAAAATATTCTAGATGATCTAATAAATTTAGCTCAAAAACAAGCTAATCAAAGGATAGTTGAAAGATTAGAGAATGCCAAAAATATATTTGTGGCTGCAAATCATCAAGGCGGGCAGTTTTCATATGGTAGTTTTTTTATATATTCAGCTCCGTCTGATTTAGAAAAAGCTCTTGAGTCAGGAAATGACGCAAATATTAAATTTGCCAAAATGATGGTAGATGCTGCTATATTTAACGACGAACTTCATGAAGGTGATGATCTTGGACCTGTATTGCGTGAAGAAATGTTTGCAGCATTAGAAAAATATGAAGAATATATGCGATCACATGCTGGCGGCGCAGCTGGTCCAGCATAATTTGGAGGTAAAATGAAATTTAAATTTAGTTTAATTTTTGTGTTTTCAAGTTTTGCTACTATGACATGTTGTTCTGAGTTTCCAGCTGGATGGGAAGCTGTTGATTGTAGAAGTGCTTTAAAAGCATCTGTGAACTTGTCAGCTTTGTCTGAGGCAGAGTTGCTAGAGCGTTTGGATATGGCTATTGCAGCAGATAATGTTCAATTAGTTGCAGCAATTTTACCTGAAATAACTGCGGCACCAGGAATTGGAGGAAGCACACGTTTGCGTGATATTTTTATAGATTTAAAAAATAAAACTCAAAATCAGGAGATCCAAGATTTACTTCTACTTGAAGCTGATATAAATAATGCAGAGTGGCTGCTTGTGGGAGAGGTGCCTATTCCAGATTTACCCCAAACGCCAGTTCGTAATGCAAATGATTTTTCATGGATGTTTGAGGCACAAGTGCCAGAAAGACAACTTAGTGTATCGCTTTCAGATCTAATTGTTAAACTAAGTAAATTAGAACTAGAACTTGGTGAGCGTAATCTTCATAGGTTAGATCAAGCAATTGGATGGTTTGTTAGAGCCGGTGGACAATTGCCTAAATACATAAGAGATAGAATAAGTAAGGCAAGAAGTAGAGCAACTTCTCAAGGTGCTGGTGGTGCAGCCGGCCCGGCGTAATTTAAAAAAAGGAGGATTTCAAGATGAAATTCAAAGTTAGTTTAATTTTATTATTAAGTTTAGCGGTTACAAATTATTGTGCTGAATATCTACCAGCCGCTGAAATAGATCAATTAATTCAAGCAATTGATTCAAATGATGTAGCATTGGTTGAGTTAATTTTACCTGCTATAACTGCTGCATCGGGAATTGGCGGGAGTACAGATTTACAAGCTCTTTTAATAGATTTACAAAACAGAACTCAAAATAGAGAGATCCAAGATCTGCTTCAACTTGAATCTGATATAAATAATGCAGAGTGGATGATTGTGGGAGAGGTGCCTATTCCAGATTTACCCCAAACTCCAGTTCGTGATCCAAATGATTTTTCATGGATGTTTGGAGTTGCGCCAGAACGGAAATTTGATGTATCGCTTGCAGATCTAATTACTGAACTAAGTAAATTAGAGCTTGGTCAAAATAATTTGCATAGGTTAGATAAAGCCATTGGATGGTTTGTTAGAGGCGGTGGACAATTGCCTTCGTATATAAGAGATAGAATAAGTAAGGCAAGAAGTAGAGCAACTTCTCAAGGTGCTGGTGGTGCAGCAGGACCAGCGTAATTTAAAAATAGGAGGATTTAAAATGAAATTCAAAGTTGGTTTAATTTTAATTTTAGGCTTACTAGCAAACAATTATTCTGCAGAGCAATATCCGGAGCAGGTGGATTGGAGGCAGTCTTTTGCGTTACTTTATCTATCGGTAGATGAACTTTTAATTAGGCTTGAAGCAGCTGTTTTAGAAGATGATTTTTCTAAAGTTGAATTGATTTTAAATGCGCTAAATTTAGGACACAAAGTATTTCAAGATACTGGAATATCAACTCTGCCTTTAGGGCGTATTCCAGAATTTGTACAAATATATAGAGCTTTGGAAAGAATAAGAGATTTATCTCAAAATCCTGATATTCGTGAATTAATAGATATTGAAATGGCGATTTTTGAAGTCAGAAATACGCCGCAAAGATATACCAATTATGGTAGAATTGGTGCTCTTAGTGCTGGTAGCTCTAGAGAAGGGATGCATTATATCGCATTATTTGAATTGGAGGAAGCGCTTAAAGCAAGAGATATAAAGAGAATAGAAGAAACTGCAATTGGCTTAGATTACTTATCTAAAAGAGCTGGAGTGGTTATTGGAAGAGTTCTTCAAGGAAGAATTAATAGAGCTTTATCTCAGTATCAGCAATATAAAAGTGAAGCGGGTGCTGGCGGTGCAGCAGGACCAGCTTAAAAAATTAGTTTTTTAATATAGGAGGGATTTCAAATGAAATTCAAATTTATTTTAGTTTTATTAATGGTTTCAACTTCAGCGTTTGGTTTTGGCCTAGTTGAAGGTGCTTTGGATACGGCAGCAAACGTTGCAACTGATGCTGCTTATACGGCTGATGCAGCAGTTGGCGGTCCATATTATTATGGAGAGTATCCAGAGTATTATGGCCCAGCAGAAGAGCCATATTATGGTGGCGGCTATCCATATGCACAAGTTGGTCCATTTGTTTTTTAAGCATTATAAAAGCTTAACGTTATTTACGTTAGCCTGTGGATGCGCTTATCACGATTTGTATAACTTTTATGCTCCGGCATATTATGGTGAAAGACCTACGCCAAATTATATCCAGCCTTCGCCAACATTTCCGGATAGTGAGTAGTTAGTTGCCATTATAACAAACTCTGGGTAATTTTTTGCCAAAGTTTGTGCATTAAGTAACTGATGATTTGTTGATCTGGTTTCCAGCGGGAAAGTTAGACATTTTTTGTTGAAAAAGATGATTTCTGCTAATGTTCCTGCGCCAGATCTACAAACTATTAGATCTGATACTAAATAATAATCTTTTATATTAGCTTCATAAGAAAAAATCTTTGCATTTAAATTATGCTTTTTATAAAATTCTTGCCAATTAGTTGAATCGTTAGAGCCAGTTTGATGAATAAATTGTAGATCAACTTTGTTATTTTCTATAAAATCTTTCACTAAATTATTCAGAAATAGAGAACCTTGTGAGCCGCCTAAAACTAGAATAATTTTTTTATTTTCTACAAAATTTAGTTTATTTAAAATTTCTGTTTTGTTAAAAATTTTGTCTTTTTCTGCAAATCTTACTGGATACTTTACAACTTGGCAGTTTATTGTTGGTAAGAATTTTTCTGTTTCTTTAAAACATATTTTTATATTTTTATTAAATTTTGCAAGAAATTTTGTAGCTTTTCCAGGCTCAACATTTAATTCATAAATTTCTGTTTTTATTAATAAAATTTTTGCTGCGATAAATACCGGAATCGAAACTAGTCCTCCTGTTGTAATCAATTTTTCAGGCCTATTTAAACTTAAAAAAATAAAACTTTTTATAAACGCTATAAAAAGTTTAAAAATAAATTTTGGTATTTGGTAAAATTTATTTGGTATTTTATCTAAATTTAATTTTAATAGACAGTTGATTATATTTTTGTGTACATTTTCGTTCAA
>Ga0155637_139_pt1 | contig 27872 bp, 33 predicted proteins | sample RifCSPhighO2_12_FD_107294 | JGI IMG/M metagenome (GOLD analysis project Ga0155637, IMG submission 107294) | candidate division TM6 bacterium RIFCSPHIGHO2_12_FULL_32_22
TTTAGCCAAAAAGTATCCTGTAAATCTCTTGCTGGATGATTTTCAGGAATATTTAATGCTTGAAAATTATAATAATCTGTTTCTAATTCAGGACCTTCTACAATCTGATAACCCATTGAAAGAAATACATTTTCAATTTTTTCTAAGATTATTGTACTTGGATGCAAATGACCTTTATGACTTGGTTTATATGAAGTTACATCAAAATATTTTAATTTATCTTGCGCAGCATTTAATTTTTGATTTTCAAGTTCTTCTTTTTTTGATTGGTATGCTGATTCAGCATCAGATTTTAATGCATTTAAAAGAGGACCGATTTCTCTTTTTTCATCGACAGTTAAATCTTTTAAATTATGCATTAATACAAGAATTTCACCTTGACGACTTAAAAATTTAAGTCGAAATTCTTCTAGCTCTTTTTCGTTAATTATTTTTTTTAAAGCTAGTTGAAACTGACTTTTTACTTCTTCTATTTTATTTTTCAAATTTCACCATTCAACAGAGATATTGCAATATTATATCAATTATCTCATAGTAGTTGAAGTTTTTTGTATTTCCAAAGCTTTTAAACGCCTATCATGAAGAGCAATGGTACTTTGAAGTTGTTCTATATGTTCTTGATGTAAACGATGACCATCTTCTAATGCAGCAATTCTTTGAGCCATTGAAATCTGATCTTGTGTAAGTATATGAATTTTTTTTGTTATAGCACTATCTAAAACAGATGCCAAACCGAGACCAGTTGTTTTAATAGACTTATCTGTACCAAAAATGCTTTCAATTACAGCCTCGGCTTTTTTTAATTTTCTAGATTTTTTGCGATCTTTATCAAATCCCATAAAATCTTTTAATTTTAAATAGACTAATCTGCCACAAAAAATAACTAAGATACTTCCAGTTACTTTTGCAATAATAACAGGGTCAATCTGACTAAAAGTTTTTGCGCCAGACATAAATGCACCTTGAGCCAATTTTGCGCCACCCGCTGCAACGCCCAAACCAGCTAAGCTGATTGCTTTTAATTTACTTTCTGAAACTTCATCAGCCCCTTTTTCTAGATCAAATTTGGGGGCATCTTTTGCCATTTGCCATACGGCTTGATGTTTATTATAATCTGCAAAAAAATCTGCCGGATTAGGCATCTCTTTTTGCATCGCAAATGAATTAAATGGTATAAGATTTAGTAGCCAAAATAAACTAAATAGACTGTTTTTCATAGTTCCTCCATAGATAAGTTATCACAATTATCGCTTATACTCACCTTAATGTCAAAAGGGGGACATGCAGTCTATTATGCTAATTTTATTGACAAAGTAAAGTAAATCCCTATATTTAATTACATAAATTTGGAGGCTTTTCTCTTCTTTTTAGCCGAGGTAGCTCAGTTGGTAGAGCATGCGCCTGAAGAGCGCAGTGTCGGCGGTTCGATCCCGTCCCTCGGCACCATTCATTTGCTTCGCAAATGAATGGCAGGCCATTTCAAGTTGCTTCGTACGTGTACTACGTAGCTGCGAAAGCAGCGAAGTAGTATGGTTTAACGCCAGACTTCTTCAGCAGTGTCCTACGAAACTTCTTGACCGTAGTTTACTTCTTTGCAACATTCTCTATTTGTGCAGCAACCAACTTTTCATATTCTATAAAAAAAGTGTTTCCACTATTTATGTCATCTTTTAATGCATTGTCATATGCAGTTAATGTGCTTATAATTAGATCTCTATTTAAACCCTTAGAAATTGCATCTTCATAAACAAATAATGAATGCTTCATATTAAAATGTGCAACAATTGCATTTTGTATTTTGATTCCAAAAAAGACGTTGAATGTCACAACAGAGACAAAAGCAATTAAAAATCGTTGCCATCTTTTAGCAGGCACAAATGAGAATCGCTTTAATAATAAAAATAATCCAAATATAATTATCCAAGTTAAAATTGCATAAATAATAAGAACATATTTCGATGCTGAAGATCCACCATGAACAAATGTATTAAACTGAATTGCAAGAAATGCATCTTGTTGATCAGATGTTAATGTTTTGAACCAATCTGCATTTACAATAATCATATTAAGATTATTTACTGGGTTTACTCCTGATGCAATAAACTTATTGTACGGATTAATTTCCACACCAGGCTTCTTTGGAGACATAATCTGATATTGACCATTATATCCCATTTTCTCGGCAGCTGAATTTGCTTTTTCAACTATCTCTTTATTAGCTTGAAATAGATATACATCTTCTGGATATTCTACAACTGTAGCAGCAAATGAACTTATAAAACATGTAGCTAAAATTAAAAATATATTAACGTTTTTCACAGTTTCCCCCTTGTGAATGTTTGTTTTTTAAATCTAAACAATAAATTCTTCTTTCATGATTTGATGGATGATCAGCAAATAATCCCGCATAATTATTATGTTCAGCCATCTTATATTCATTTTTCCATCTTTCAATCAATTTAAGTGCACCATCATACGCATTTAAAATCTGCATAGATTCACAATCTGCAACTCGCTCAATATAACGTGAATATAAAGATGAGATAATATCTGCTACAGAAATTAGAGATCCAACAGCTAGAAAAAATGCCATATATAAAAATATTCCTGATAATTTTTTAGCTAATAGCTGATATGCCAAATAAGACAAAAATATAATCATTGATATCAACATCATGTTAAATATAAATAGATAAAATGAATGGCTATATTTTATATGTGTTAATTCATGACCTATTAAAAATATCTGCTCATCTTCAGAAAGATCTTCCATGAATCCATTGCTAACATAAAGATAATCAGAGCTAATTGGTATTATATTTGCCAAAACTGGCGCTACTGCCAAAGCATTGCAATATCCAAATCGTTGCATGACAGCAACATTCATTTTTCTTATTTCAAAGCTCTTTCCAATTCCCATTTTATTGGCAATTTCATAGATCTTTTTTTCGATATCAGAAGAGACCCTTTGATTACCCCATACAGATTCTATATCAACAACTTCTTCAGCCAAGTTTTTTACAGAATCTAACTGGTTTGCAAATAATACAACTAGCAAATAAATAAATGGTGATAAAAATAGAATTTTAGAAAATCTGTTATGAAATACCATAATTTTCCCCAAATTAAACCCTTCATAACAGATCTCTTTATTATTTATAATAGTCTATTTATAGAAAAATAAAAGTCTATATAAAAATTTTCTATTTGTAAATAAATGTATTAAGCAAGAAAAAATTTGTTAACAGGAGCTACTGATTATAACTAACGTTGAATCTCAGTTAAATCGATGTTAAATTAATAAATATAAAATAACAGGAATTGACTATGCTCAACGAATTGAATGTAATTTCAAAAAAAGAGAAATCAAATCTTAACAATACTCAAAAAACCTTTAATAGGCTTATAAAGCAGGTAAAGGATCTCCAACAACAACAAGTACAGATACAAAATGATCTTAATATCGCTTTGAAATTTTACTATGAGATTGTTAAGCCAGATGAAATAATTTGGAAACAATCTCTTATAGATCGTCTGGACATCGCCTATAAATTTTACAAAAACCCTATAGGTTTAACAAAAAAAGAGTTAAAAATATTTAAAGAATGGCTATCAAAAGAAATTCATGAAACTTGCCTTCAATATGAAACTAATGAAGTTCCAGATAAATTAAAAGAAATGTACAAAGAATTAACTGGATCTGACTACCAAGAAGTAATGGAAAATGAATTTCAAGATGAAAAATCTGAAATTCAAGGCGTATTTAAAGAAATGGGTATTGATATTGATTTAACCGGTATAAATATCGATGATGCGCCAGAAGATATCATGTTCAAAATGTTTTCCAAAATAGATCTAGACACTTTAAAAAATAAAAAAAAGCCTACAAAAAAACAGCTTGAACGAGATTTAAAAAAACAACAATTTGAAGAAATGCAAGCAAAGAGCTTGAATTCCATTTATAAACAACTGGTACGCGAATTACATCCCGATTTGGAACAAGATGTTAACGAGAAGCTTAGAAAAGAAGAATTGATGAAGAGGCTTACAGGAGCTTACAAGAATAATGATTTATTCTCTATACTGACAATACAAATGGAATGGATGGATAATTCTGCAAAAACAATGCATTTACAAAAAGATGAAAACCTTAAAATCTATAATTCAATTTTAAAAGATCAAATAGAAGAACTTAAGATGTCTGTTCATATGCTTTTTATGAATCCTAGATATTTCCCACTTCAAAAAATATATGTTGGTGAATTTACCGATCTTGAACCATTAAAAAATAGACATGCCCAAATAAAAGAATTTACAAAAAATATTAAAGAAAATATTACTAGGCTTTCATCACCTCAGGGTAAAGATGATTTCAAAAAACTGGTTAATTTAACGATTAAAGAGAAAACGCGACTTAAAAAAGCTGAAAATTATTTTTCATCGACATTTAATTGCGATTGTGGCAATTGTTAGATAAGGAAAATTTATGAACAAAGGTTTTTTTGTAATATTTATTTCATTACCATTAATTTCTATGTCGCATCTTGCCAAAACTGTTTCAACTTTAAGAACTTTAAGCAGAACTAGAACTTTAAGTTCAGTAACATTTCAATTGCATGAATATGCGCGAGATAGAGCATCTCTAGAAAAATTAAAAGAACTAATCGGTAAAGTTGATGTAAACATACGAGATAGCAAAGGCAGAACGGCATTAATGATGGCGGCTTTTGGAAATCCATCTTTGTTGGGCTCAAATGTTGAAGCGATAAGACTACTTTTAATTTTAGGAGCCGATAGAAGGCTTAAATGCAATATGGGCCTTACAGCTTGTGACTATGCTGAATTTACTTTAATATGGCGCAATTTTATTAGTTTCGATACAGAAAGAGGCGTTATGAACGAAGATGCTTTCGATAGTTATTTGGAAGCTATTAAATTATTAGAATAATTTAGTTCGTCGACAAATTTCATAGTATTAAATATACAAAAAAATCTAATTGCAGCAATCTTTGTCGACAAATAGATTATTTTTGTTAAAATTAAATTAATTATTAACTAATTCTATAAAATAGATCATGACAAAAAAATTATTAATTTTATTTTTGCTATCTTTAATTAATATTCAAGCTGGCATAGGGAGATATGGAAGCGCTGCCAGATATGGTATAACGTTTGAAATGCCGCCAGATTATCGCAAAATAGCTGCGATAGTTATACCAGCAACTTTTTGTATTGGTTGTATAATCGGTTTTCTGTATCAAAAAAATAAGCGAACCCATAAAAAAAATTAAAGGGCTTCAAATGCAAAAAATAATACTTATACTTTTATTTTCATTTTCAGCAAATGCGATGATGGTTTTTAATCAAACTAGTAAGAATCTTATTGTTTGTGAAGATGAATATGCTGATGGCAGAGAGATAGCCATGAAGCCCCTATTACTTGCTCCTGGACAAAGTTGGACATCTCATCCTGATGCATTAAAAATTATCATAAGTACGCAAGATAATTCATTTTCAAAATTATTTAATAATGACAGAGATCAATTTACAACAAATATAGTTGTTACGCTTAGAGAGCAAGCTGGTCAAATTGTAGATACTATACTCTATCCGAAATCATTTAATTAAAAAAGAAATTTATGAAATTTCGCAAATTTAGATCAGATAAATTATGGCGTGATAAAATAGTAGATGAAGTAGAAGCTTCTGGTTCAAAAATACATTTCAAAGTACTTGATGATAATGAATTTAAAGAACAACTAAAACACAAATTTATAGAAGAAGCTGAAGAAGTTTTTGCTTCAAGAAATAAGCAAGAGTTGATCGAAGAGCTAGCAGATATTTTGGAAGTTATTAACTCATTCATTTCGCAGAAAATAGTTTCTAGCATTGCTCTATCCTTTACTTTCTTTTTTTTTGAAAAAGAATAGCAGTAATGCTGCTTTTTTTTAAGTTTTAATTATCGAACTCGCGTTAATTAATATCTTTATAAATTAGTTTGCCAGCATGTTTTTTGTAACATATGGCTTGATTCTGGCTGCTTCGAATTTTAGCAATTAGTGTACCTAATGTTGATACAAAAATTGCAAATTTAAAGAGAAGCATAATTTTTTTGCGTTGTTTAGTATTAATAAGTTCCCACATATTTTACTCACCTTTAGCTGTTTCTTTAAGCTTTTTTTGTTCTAAAGCATGTTGCTTCAATTTCTCTCTTTCATAAACATTTATCTCATTTGACCATTTTCTTTTAAAAGCAACTTTACTGCGATTCCAAGCAACAGAATCATAATGTCCACTATCTTCATCTAGTTCATAATAAGATCCGTCATCTTGTTGCATAATATTTCCATTTAACAAAGTTTTACTATCAATAATTTCAAGTTTTTGATCATGTCCTGGAACGTAAGACGGCCTAGCAAGATCAAAAAGCTTAACGCCAGCATCTGTATAAACTGCGCCATCAACAATAAATTTATCATACCATTGTATAATATGAGGATAAGAATCTAAATTAATTGTAGAAATCAGAGCTTTGCTATTGATATCAAATATATCTAGATAATGATTTCCTAGTTTAATTTCTGCAGATCCAACAATAATCCTGTTTCCATCATGACTAAAAAAACATTTCTTAAATTCTTTATAATTGTAATCAATTTTATCTTGCCAAAAGCGCCGAGATCTTCCAAAATTATGAAGCTCTTTGCCATCTCTATTAAATAACAATAAGCGATTTCCAGTTGCTATGGCAAAAAACTTTCCATCATTTGAAAAACTCATTGCTCCAAAATAATTATAATACATATTATCTAGCGCTATAGAAGTAATGCATTTTTTATTGTCAAAATTATTATCCCATAAATATGCTTTACCAGAATTTTCATTATCACAAGTTAAAATTTTAGTGCCATCGTTACTAATTACGATATCTCTAATATCGGCATCCGCATGCAATAAATCTTTATATTTAATTAAAGGCAAACTATTTAAATCTAATACTCTAACTATATGCTCACCTACCCAAGTTTTAAAACATATTATATCACCATTAGATACAAATTTATGATCCTGCATAATGTCAGATTGATACAAAGCTTGATTAGTTTGAACATCATAAATAAGCAGTTGTTGTGGCGCAGTTCGATAGGCTTGTTCTATTGTAACAAGATATTTATCATTTCTAGATAACATCGACGAACAAACTTTAGTATCTCCAAATTTTTTATATCTGCGAATCTGATATTCAGGATCTTCTGGAAAACATATAACCTTTCCATCCTCTGCATCAGCAATTCCTGCAATAACTCTTGAATCTTCTGTTAAATGTAAAGCGCCGCTACAATTTTTGTAGTCAGTTGCTATTTTTAGACGTTTGCTAAATTTATATAATGCTACTCTGGAAACCACAAGCTGCATAATATCATGATTGTCTGTTGCAACTAGATCATCATTTAAAGTATCAAAATTATCTGCAACTACTTGGGCACTTAATGAAATTAGTGACGGCACTCTAGAAGGCTGTTCTGCAGCTTTATTAAAGCAAGACAGTGTTAATAAAATATATAATTTTTTGTTCATTTTATGTCCTCTTCCAAATGTTCGTCTAATTTTTTAATAGCCATTTCTGGAAAACTATTTCTTAATTTGCTTCCAAGAAGATATATCATTCGTTTTTTTATTTCTCTTCTATATAGAAGTTTTAATTGATTTTGCTTTGATTCTGATATATCACAATCGTATTCAAAATACCTTGACCAGCTAAAACTTTTAGAAAAACTATAACGAGCTGTTTTTGCAAGTATTGGGTCTGTTTCAATAACATTATATTTAAAGAACCCAATAAACTTTCTATATTCTTGAAGATATAAAAATTGTTCTACAGTTAAACAATCCAATATTTCAAAAAAGATATGTCGCTCCGACCAAAATTCATCTTTTATAAATTCTACTAACTGCGGTAGAAACGGCTTTAAAATTTCTGTTTGAAGCTCATCAGGCAATTGAGAAAAATCTGCTGACGCAACAGAATTGCAAAATATTAGGGGTAAAAGATATTTATAAATTTTCATAAACCAGAAATCCTCCATTTTTGGTTAATTATAGCTATTTTAGCCTAAAATCGCGCTGTTTGCAACTGGTTTGTCGACAAATTAAATAAGTTTTTTAGTTTTTAAAGCTTTAATAACATCTTCTAGTGGTGCATTAATATGATGAGTCATAAGCTTAACAGCTTTGTTAGCTTCTCTATTTAGAACAAGTTCGGTTAATGCAATATGATCTTGTCTTTTAGATTCATTATAATTAGTAAAACTCTTATTTTTGCTGATATGATAGCCCATGCGTACATAGCGCTCAAACTTAAGATATAAATTCCAATGAATTTTTAGCAATTCTGGTGAATCGCAACCTGCAATTAATGAATAGTGAAATTTGTAATTTTGTTCTGACCATTCATTGTAATTACTAGATTTTTTTGATTCAATGGCAGCTATTTTTTTGAATTCTCTTTTTATATTGTTTTTCCATTCTTTACCACCCCTTTTAATAGAAAGTCTTAATGCTGCATCTTCTATTAAAGTGAATGTTGCATAAATGTCACGAATATTTTCCTCCGAAATAGAAGCTACTCTAAAGCCTTTATTTTCGGTAGTCTCTACTAAACCTACAGCCACTAATCTAGAAAGCGCCTCTCTTATTGGACTTTGTGCTACTCCAAATTTAGCTTTCAAAGGCATAACTTTTATTTTTTCACCCGGCTTTAGTTTGCCTTCTATAATATCGTCTTGCAGCTGTTCAAAGCACTGCTGAACAAAGGTGGTTTCTGGTTTATATCTAATTTTTTGTTTTAGCATCTTTAAATTTTCAAATACTTTTAGCTTTATCATCCCTCGATACGATTGCTTTGCAATCACTCGGGATGAACGGGCCGTTCATGGTGAGTGTCTTACGAAGTAAGATGTATCGAACCATGGTACGGCAATTCAAAAGAAATTCATCTTTTAATTCTTGTAGATTTTACACAAAATTGCAAATTCTATTTCTGTTGAGAATGCATATATTCAATCCAATCAGCATAGTTTTCTCTACCAGTTTCAAACCAGCCATTTTTGTCTCTTTCAAAGAAATAAAGAATAACAGAACCATCTTTTTTGGATACGCGCACTGTTTTTCTAGAATAACCGAGACCGTCATCAGGTTTTGCTCTTACTGGCGATAATTGGTAAACTTCCCAAGAATTGGAATAATGTTCCATTTGGCTTTCTGGAATTCTCTGATTCAGCTCTCTTTTTGCCTGCTCTCTAGTAGCTCTGACAACTGACATCACTCTAGTAATGCCTCGACGCATTGGATATAAAGAAACTGAAATTAAAAGTGATATGAATAATATTTTGAATCTCATAGATTCCCCCAATAAAAAGATATAGCTATATTCTAACCCCTAAATCTGAGCCAGTCAAACGCTTTGTCGACAAACTGCTTGTAAAATTTGGATTTTGGGCTAAAATTAGTATCAGAAATATCAGTCATACTTGAGCGAATGAAATGAGTCGAAGTATGACAGCTTCACCCCATTCGACTCGCCTGAAGGCTCGCTGCATACTCCGCCGTAGTATTATTAACTTACGGGGGATTTTGCTTAAAAGCTACGTAGGCCGGGCAGGGTGATTGAGCCCAACACTAAAAAATTTTGTCGACATAACCACTTGCAAAATAGAATTTTGTTGATAAACTTATAATTACAAATAGGATATTTCAACCCTAGGAGGTTATGATGTTTAAGGTAATTTACGCTATATTTTTACTATTTTTTGGCTTAAAACCCCAAGAAATTAATTTTCTGGAATTCAATTTTCCATCTGAAAGTGAAACTGTACCAGAAATCACAAAATTTAATGAAGATGCTCTCTATTTAACAGACTGGCGAAAGGCTTTTAAAGAAAGCTTTGAAGATGAGATAATTAGAGTAAAATTAAATGATTTAAATTATTCTATGAATGTTGGGATTGTTCTATTGGCATTAGTACAAACTAGTGAAGATAGATTTGAAGGCAAATGTTTTGGCTCATTTTCATTGTTGAATTCAACTTTTCCAACAAATGATATTCGTGAAGTTCAATTAGCTTTAGATTGGCATCCAAAACAATGTTGGAATTGGGGCGTTCCTAGCGTTAAATTTAGATGTAAAAGAAAATTATTAAAATATTTATACGTTCAAAGAGGTGGAGATTCTTTCTGGTGGGGACGTCCTGATTTTTATTGGGAAAAAAAATATTTTGCTCGTATACCAGAACCACTTTTGGATAATAAGTTAAATGTTACTATTGAAATAGAAGGTGATAATCAATGAAAAAGTTATTAATTTTTATATTTTTATTTTCATGTTCACATGCTAGTGAATTTAGCGATGATGCTTATGGCCTTCATCCTGATAAGCCTGTTGTTGAGGAGATAAAAGAGTACGATAATTCTGATGTAGCATTTAAAATTGCACAAGAATTTGTACCTGTCGCATTAGGCGCATTGCCGTATGTTGGGCATGCTGCGCATCATGCCGCAGAAGCAACAAAAAATTTATATGAAGAAATACATCACAAATCTGACTTAGAAGAAGCTTCTATTCATGCCGCATCAAAAACTGCTGCAACTTTAGCTGCTGAATCTGGTTTAAAATCGATGTTGCGTAGCGCAGCAGCACCTGCTGCTGAAATATTTGCAGCTGGTGCAGAAGAAGCGTTGCATTATGGTATTAAACATGGTTTAACTGCAGCTGGAATAGTAGCAGGAAGTAATGTCGCTGATGTAATGTCACAACATGTAGATAAAAAATTAGACAAATTAGCACAAGATAATCCTGATCACCCTGACAAAGTACCACTTCAAGAATTAAAAGATGATTTAGATACGCTTGCAATGCCTGCAAGAGTTGTTCATAAAGTTGGTGAAGTTGTTGGAGATGCAGCAGTTGCTGGAATAAAAGCTGTTGGCAAAGAAACTTTCCCACAACCTGAAGAAATTTATGGTAAAAAACCAGAAGCTGCAAGACCTCAGACAGCAGAAGCAAAACCCGCAAAACTTTACTCTGAAACTGCATCTCAAACAGCGGAAGCAAAGCCAGCGAAACTTTTTGCAACACGTCCAACGCGTACACAACCAGCAGCCCCAGCAAAACCAAAAGTTGATACAAAAGCGGCTGATGCAGCAACAGATAGATTAAATAAATATGATACACCAGAACATAGAAAATTTGCTGAGGATTTAAAAAAGAATCTAGATGAAATGAACGCTCATGTTAATGAAATAACAAGAGCACAACAAAAATTTAATGCATCTCGAGGCAAATCAGAACAGGACGGCGCGTCAAAAGAATTAGCGTTAAAGCAAGAAGCATTTGTGACTTTTAGAGATAATATGTCAGATCTAGTTAATGGCGCAAGCCTAGCTTTTGAAGCTTCTGGTGATAAACGAATGGCAGCTAAAGTTACACAATTTGGAACAGGTTTTATTATGGCAGCTTCCGGAGTAGCGGTTGCTACAGGTGCTGCAACAGCTGCTTCACTTGGCGTTGCTGCAAGTTCATCATTATTTGGTCCTGCTGCGCCAATAGCAATGGGCGTAGGTATGATGGTATTTGCAATGATGAGTGACGATGACGATGATTCTGGTGCGTTACAAGCACAACTACTTGCTATACAAGCTGCAATTTTACAAGTTGGGCGAGCACTTTCAGAACAAATTCTGGCGACACATCGTGATACTATTGCACATTTAATTGAATTAGATAAAAGAGCGGATGCGCGTACAAGACAACTTTATTCGCAGCTATTTAATCTGCTTATGAGATCTGAACATAATCAACAAGAAATTTACAAAATTTTGATAGATTTAAAACCATATATTACAAGCAATAGAGAAGGCGTAGCTAGCATAACAAATATGATAATGCGTCATCATCAAGAAATGAGTAGCCAATTTGGCGCATTAAGAGTTGAAGAAATTGAAGAACTTGTTGAACAGATTAATAAAGCTAAAGCTCATGGCCTTACATCAGAAATGCTAGAAACATTTATTCGTGACCTGCATACAAAAATTGTTGTTAAAGCTACCAGCGCATCTGTTACAGGTGCTTCAGCAAACCCAAGAAATTTTGTAGAAATTCAAGAAAGATTAGAAGCTGATAGCGCTACTGTTTCTGAAAATATTTATAGACATCCAGCATATTCACACATTGCATTAATGAAACAGTATGGCGAACTGAAATCAGGACAAATCAGAAAGATTGCAGTTGCAAATCCAACTATTTTAATACATTGTGCAAAGGCAATTATTGATCTACTAAAATTTGCAAAACAACATAATATCGGCTTTGAATCTGAAAGCAAGAGATTAATATGCCTTCAAGAAGTTAAAGAAGTTCTAGATTATGTGCAAAATTTAGAAACAGTATTTAATGATTTAAAAGATCCTAAATTAATGACAACATTATTTGATGATTATATTGCAGATTTTAGTGAACTTAGAAAAATTGTAGACGAATATAAAACTACATATTTTGATGATAGTCTGTGCCGTTCGGTTCAGCAGCGCATTCAAGAAGCTACACAAAGAGATATTCATCTAATAGAATCTATGGATCCTGTACAAAATGATCTATTAAGAAAACAATTAAAGGATATTTGCGATGCAATTCATAACAGGATTTTAATGGCAGATGTGATATTAGATGAAGAAATGTGGCATTATTTCAGACCCGTAAGAGCAAGATTTAAAGCAAGAGCAAGAGGAGTGCGTACTGATGGTAAAATAACTGAACGACCTGAAGTTGAAGAAATTAAAGCTTTTGTTAATGATTATAAAATAAATCATGCACTTATTGATGAAATTGTTCATAAAGAAAACAGAGCACAAATTCTTTATAGACGTGATCTAGTTAAACAAATTCAAGAAAGAGCAAAACAGTTAGATTTAGATGTTAAAGATAGTATAATTGGATTTTTCTCTACAGATTTAAGAAAGCCATTAAGCTGCCTATTTTATCCAACAGATCCTGATAGAAGATTGCCAATATTAGCATATCCTGAATTAGAAGTTGAAGCCAAGTATGCGCGTGAAGAGCTACTTGGTCAAGCAACATTGCGTGGTGAATATGAAATTCAAAATGATAATATAATTAGCTTTAATTTATATCGAATAAAAGATGGTCAAAAAGAATTATTAGAACAAGAACGTATAGCACATAATTTACGCCCTGAACAGATTAATTATGATAGCATGGTTATCTGGTGGTCCGGAGTTGGAAGATCTTCTGAAATCCCTGACGCAATTACAATAGAAAATATTGGAACTTTTGCATATCCTCTAATAAAAGATCATAAATCTATAGTTGCATCTAAACCATTAAATTATGAAAATAAAAAAAGAGATAGATTAGCATTAATAAGAAGAGCTGCAATTGCTCCAGCTTCTACAGAAGCGCGTATAAAAGATGCCATTGAACATGATCGTGCAATTCTGGCTGCAACTCCACCTATAAAACATAAAGAACTTAGAGCGCAGTTAGAAATGATTAGAGATAGATTTTGTTGGTCTAGAGGTAGAGCCTATTGGAAAGGCGTTCGTGATTACAATGCAGATGAAATTACTCTACAAAGAGGGATAGTTGAAGATAAAGAAGATCTGATACGTTTATTAGAAAGTGAAAAATTGTTAACAATTGCTGATAATCAAGATTTAATATCTGCAAAAGACGCTTTTGATAAAACATTTACTCCTGAATATATTGAAAGGCGCATTGCACGTAAAGATGATTTGATACAGCGTGGAATACCACTTAACTCTCTTATTTATCCAACATCTAGAGAATTTCCAATTTTGTATTTCAAAGAAGAGCTAAAATTAGACCCTGAATATGTAAAATTTGAATATGAAGGCAAAGGTTATATTGAATTAAAATATGAAATTTTATCGCATGCAATTGAGATAAATGCATACTTTACTCCAAATGGCTCAGAAAAATTTGTGATTAACAGATTTATTGTTAAGCACAATTTACCAATAGATAGAATAACACCGGAAGCAATTCAAGCGTGGTGGTTTGGCGGACCACGTTGGGCTGGCCCTGATGATATAGTTAGAATGCATAATGTTGGAGAATTTCTTTATCCTAGAAAAAAATCTCCTTGGACAAATGAAACTAGAGGGCTAAAGCAGCTTGAAAATGGTTCAGCAGCTGCACAAGCTTCTGTTGCGCTTTTAACAGATCATCTTGGAAAACGTAAAGAACTTTTAAAAGATCTAAATTCACATGTTTTAGATGATGCACAAATGTCATCTGAAACAAATAAATTAGCATTAGCATTAAGACAACAAGATGCGCATTATAAAATTTTGGAATCATCTTGCGCACTGGCATGTAATGAAGGTTTTTCAGAAGATTGTGCACTATTTAAAGACCAAGCTGTTTTAAGAAATAAAGAAGCAATTTTAAGATGGCTGCGTTCTTATAAGCCAAATTTACGTTATACTTTAGGTAGCGAATTAACCGTTTCTCAAGATAAATTTACAAAATTAAAAGCTGCTATGCTTACAACTTTAGCCACAAGAAGATTTGGAATGTTAACTGGATGTGCAAATGATTTGCAAGGCGCTATGATACAAATTAATGAGTTGCCATTAATGAAACCATTTGTTGATAGACCTATTGCAGACGATCAGATTCTTCTATTAAAACAGGATCAAGATCAGTTACGAAGCGAGTTTAGAGAATTTAGATCTGATGTAGCAACGCAATTTGCAACATTAAATGAGAGTATGAATTCTAATATGGGGTTAATTTTAAGATTGTTACAAATGCGAGGTGAAAATGAGTAGGGCCTGGATGTTAGACTTTTTGCGAAATTGCCATTCAATGGTTCGATACAATTTTTTTTCAAAAAATCACTCACCACGAATGGCCCGTTCATCCCGAGTGATTGCAAAGCAATCGTATCGAGGGATGGGTTTCATAATAGCTATATTGCTATTTACTTGTAACTTAATTAGTTGTGCAGAAATTGTGGAATTTGATTGCAAAGATTGCAAGCCATTTTTTGAAGAGCGCATAGAGCAATATGATTCAAGAGTTGATTGGAAGCGAGCATTTGCAAGAGATTTAATTCAAGAACGTCATTGTCGTTTTTCTTCGATAATTAGTAGCCCATATAGAAAATTATATGTTGATTTTACTGGTTTTGAAAAGTTTAGAACTGGCTCTGATGATAAACTTGTAACAGTTAAAATAAAAAACATGGTAGATGATAAATCTTCTGACGATTCTTTTAGATGTATCTATATTGTAGCGCAAGAAAATAGCGGGTTTTTAAAAATAAAACTAATCAAAATAACACATAGTGCTAAATGGGCAAGAATGTTTAATTCTGAAAAAACTGAATGTGAATTTCAATGTCCTGAAAGCCTTGTAAAATATCTATGCGTAGCTCCACATATAGAATTTTTTCATTATTATAACGTAGCAACGCCACCACAAAAAGTGCAGCCGTTATTGGGCAATCAGCTAGATGTAATTGTAGAAATAGAGGAATAATTTATGAAAAAGATAATTTTGTTTATATTAAGTTTAATTTGTAGTCAAACAGTTTCAATGCATATAGCACATATATCAAAGAATCTAACACCATTAAAAAGAGCTGCATTAGCAATAAGATGCATCTCTAGCTTTAATGATAAGCTACCAAAAGATATAATGTTAGAAAAAAGAACTTATATAAAATCTGATGGTACTGAAATAACAGAAACACATTGGAAAGAGCGTGATGAACTAGCAAAATCAATTGTTGAATATGTAAAAACATACGGCCTTGAAGAAGAATTTAAACGTGATTTTGAGTTCCATTGGAGAGACCTACTTGATCATAATACACTTAAAATTTTGCTTGATGCAGGTGCTCCTGTAAATAAACTAAATGAACGTGGTGAAACTCCATTAATGTTAACTGTGGTTGGTTACAATGATTTTCCCTATGTTAGATCAGTAAAAGCATTATTAGATGCTGGTGCCGACACAAATATAAAAAATCATGAAGGCCGGGTTGCGCTACATTATGCTGCACGTGGAATAGCGAGCTTGTCATATGATATGCGCAATTGTCTGCCAGAAGGATGTAAAGAAAGTCATTCTGCAAGAGAACTTAATGATCGTATAAAGGGTTATTGTAAAATAGTTGATATGTTATTAGATGAAATGAAAATTCACAAAAGTGCTGACTATTGGTCGGAGATACTTAAACTATGATAAAAAAAATAACTGCAATATTTGTAATATTTTCTATTAATGCAACTTCTTGGCAAGATATTTTAGAAAAAAATAAAAAGCTGATTGAAGATAATAATTGCAATTTATTAATTGAACAATTTAATTCTTTTAAAAGTAATCAAGCTCCTATAATTGCGGATCCAAAAATTAAATCTATTCCAATTATAGAAAGCGATGAAGAGCTAATTGATATAAAAAAACAGAATCACCCAAGAATTTATATGAGTAAGCATAGCATAGGATTTGAGTGTGGCTCTTTGATACGTTTGTCATTATTTGAAAAGCTAAAAAATATGGTTCTCCAGCTTGATAAATTAAGTGAATATTTTGGATTTAACAAAGAACAAATCGATATATTAGTATTTGAAGGATTAAGAGATATTACAATACAAGAGAAAATTTTTAATGCAAAACTTGCGGAAATTAAATTAGAACATCCAGAATTAAATGAAGATGAATTAGAATTAGAAACTTCAAAATGGGTATCACCAGTAAAAAATAATGTTCCTGCACATTCTACAGGAGCTGCGATAGACATAAGATTATGGGATAACAAAAATGAACGGTTTGTAGATTTGGGAAAATATTCAATATTAGATGGAGAAAATCCAAATGCACCAACTTTTTCTGAAGATATTTCTGATGAACAAAAAGTTAATAGATTATATTTGATGATGGCTTCCACTATAGCTGGCTTAATAAATTATTTATATGAATTTTGGCACTTTTCATTTGGTGATAGATATTATGCTTATTGGAATAGAGAAATTGCAAGATATGGCTCTATAAATAAAAAAATAATTTTATGAAAAAAGTATTTTGGGACAATCCTTATCAAACAGAATTAACAACAAAAGTAGCGTCAATAGAAAATGATAAAATACTCTTTGAAGAAACTATTGCATATTCTTTTGCTGGCGGACAAGAAAGTGACAAAGCTTGGGTAAATGAAATACCAATTTTAAATTCTGTGCATGAAGGCAATTTAATCTACTACTTCTTGCCCGAAGATCATGGACTAAAAGTTGGTGATACAGTTACAATGAAAATTGATTGGCCAAGAAGACATAAACTAATGCGTCTACATTTTGCAGCTGAACTGATTTTAGAAATAGTTACACAAAAATATAATTTAGAAAAAGTTGGCGCACATATTTCAGAAACTAAATCAAGAATAGATTTTAAATCTGATGCAAACATATCACAATATTTTGATGAAATATTAGAAGCTTATAGTGATATTATTAATAAAAATTTAGTTATCGAAAAAGATTATTCTGATATTGCAACTCAAAGACGTTATTGGAAAATAGATGGCTTTGCACAAGTACCTTGTGGTGGCACTCATGTAGACAGAACCTCAGAAGTAGGTTTTGTAAAATTAAAAAGAGATAGACCTGGCAAATCAATTGAAAGAATTGAAATTCGTTTATACGATTAACTTGAAGTTTTCGAAGAGAGATGAATATGTTAAAGAAACTAATTTTTATAATTTTGTCGATGTTTCTTTGTGTGAACTCGATAACTCCTAGAGCTTTGTATATAGGTGGAGCTTTAGGCGCATTAATATGTTATTACAATTATAAAAATTGGACTGAATTTAGTGAAATACTTGATATAGACGAAAAAATGCGGGAATCAAAAACGGTTCCTGATGTATCATTGGCAGGTTTTGTTAGATATAGTGAATGGCTTCAAGAGTCCTATAATCGGTCGCCAACTTGTGATCAACGTGGGGCTTATGTACCTGTTACAGCTAATGCGATGTTGTTTTTCGAGATTCATAACGAAACATTAAAGGAATTGTACCCACGCCAATATAGTTTTCTACGAAGTCTGTACTATCGCTATGAGTCGCATGCAGATGGTGGCGAATGGTACTGATGCTATAAATAGCTATAGGCAAGCTATTAAATTATTAAAGTAGCTTAAATTTGTCGACAAACCCCTTGCAAAAGCCTATTTTTATGGTAAAATAAGTACAAATAGAAAAATAAAAAATGGAGGTTTTATATAATGTTAAAAAGAAATTACTCTAAGCTATTGATAGCAATGATGGCTACGAATAGTCTTTCTGCTGCGGAATTTATTCCAGAAATTTGGCAAAATCCATATTTGGGTATACAGGTCGCAGATTATAAAGATATTCCTTTAAGTCAAAGGCCAGGTTTTGATACACCATTGTCTTGGTCACCTAACGGAAGATTTTTGATATATCGTGACGGAAATGATGGGCAACTATCTCATGTAATAAAAACATATGATAAGGTAACAAATCAAACGAAATATTTTGGCAAATTATATGAATGTAACCATATCGCTTGGTCCCCTGATGGTGACAAAATAGCCATAACATCACATTTTGATCATGCAAATGTACTAATCATAGAGCTTTCTACAAATAGAACATATCACCTTAAGTTTGATGAAGAAGTTGTTTCAAAGATTAATCAATTAGCTTGGTCATCTGATGGTAAATATCTAGCAGCAGGATTAGATTTTTATATGTTCTTCCAGCGTTATCAACCAGATTACACTGGGGATACAATGTTTGTTGTTTGGCAACCTTCAAAAGACCTTAAACCTGTTGCAGTAGGGAAATTAGCTCCAAAAATTAAACATACTGAAAGAAATTATTCGACTTGCTCAATTGCATGGACTCCAGATAACAAACAAATTATATCTTCATTATACAGCTGGCATACTAATGCAACATATGAAAATTCTGCAGATTTTGTAATTTGGAACATAAATTATATTGGCGATGATATAAATTCTATAAAGCCTTCTAAATTTATTACAGACAATAAAAGAGATAATTCGTCTTTTGGGCGTAGCATACATTCTTCACCAGCATTTTGGGCAGGAATAGCCAATCATTATGATACCACTGATACACATAGTTGGAATATAAATATACATTCTTTTACCAACAAAATAGTAAGGCAAATTCCAATTGATTCTATCTGCCATGCTAATTTAGATGATTATGTAGCATTTTCACCTGATGGCAAATTTATTGCTCATGCAGGTAGCAGAAGTAGATTACTTATAACGCCAACTTTAAATGAAAATGCAGAACCTATAACAATTTATTTTGGTAAAGATAATAAAATTTATTCAGTTGTTTGGTCCCCTGATAATGAATCAATTGTCGTACGACATTCTAGTCATGAAGGCAACATACCTAAAATGTCAATTTTTAGTGTTAGGCCAAGCATTTCTCCAAAAGCATTATTGCGATATCAGCTAAGCGGCAGAAGAGCCACTTTATGAAAAATATTTCTAAATTAAAATTTTGTTTATTACTTTTTGATTTTGGTTCAATAATAGAGGCGGATAAAAAATTATGAAAAATAAATTAATTATAGCTACTCTTTTAACATTAAATATAAATGCATCAGAATATTCATTAAGAAGCAGAGTTGAGTCTTTGGCTATTTCACTAGCACAAGATAATTATAATTTGCCAATAGAAATGCGTGAAGAGATAATTGTTAAACTAATGCTATCTCATTTAGAATATGATGAATTCAGAACGAAACCACTGCAATTATGTTTAAAAGATTTTAATTTTATAATTAGATTTTTGTCTAATAACACTATTTATATAAAACCTTTCCTATTAAAAGTTGAACCCTTAAGGTATACAGTGAGATTAATTTCTAAATTAAAAGATTTAAATAACAGCGAAATTAATGGGATATTAGAAGACAAAGAAATAGAAGGTCGAATGGCTGTTTTAAGGGTAGCAGGAGGGATAACTCTCGCATAATTTTAATTTAATATTTTAACTATAAATGCGGATTTAACGCAATTTACGCCTATGTTATTAGTGCTGCAAAAAAATATATAAGTATAATCGTCTATTTTAGCTACACAATCTATTCCTGCATAAGTATCTCCACCTGAGGTTAGAATGCGTGCAGTAGATTTAAACAACTGCCTGGTTACGAAAATACGCATCTCTTCTGATATTTTTATTGATTGGAATTTAAATTGTGTAGTATAATCAAATACAACAGGCTGAGTTGATAAATATTTCCAAGAATCATATTTTAATTTGGGCCATCTATTTCTAAATGGAGCTACATATTCTTCTTCCTGTTTGATAGTTATACCACTATCTGTTATTTCATAATTAACTTTTACTAATTTATAATCATATAAAACATCCCCATGCTCAGAATGTCTAGATGTTGAAATATAAAATACCAATGAATTAGAATTTTCATCCTTTTGCAAATTAGCTAGAATGGCATTGCTAGTTTTGCCTTCATTTAAGATTATTGCATCACTTATAATATAATTACTGTACAATTGTGTAAAAATAGTAAAAAAAGAAAGGATAATTGCGATTAATTTCATGACACCTCAGGCGTATACATTAACTTTTGATAACAATAAAATTATAACAAAAGAGGCTTAATAAAGCAATTTTTTAGTTATTTAACAATGTTAACGCATGGAATAGGTTTGATAGAAATAGCGATGTACAAAAACAAAATTATTATTTGCACCAATTTTTTTAGTCATCTTCACATAGAAAAAAATATTACTTGGGATTTAGATCAATCAATTCAAGAACTTTTAGCTGAACAACCTGGAACAATTACTTTTGGTTCAATAATAGAAGTAGATAAAAAATTATGCATTAGAAATGTGTAAATAGATAATTGAATCATTCACAACTTATCAATTGATTTAGATCCAAAAATTCATTTTTTTGCTCTATTAATTCTTCATAAAATTTATTCTGTTTCCAATAAACTCTATAAGCATTAGCATTTGATTTTGAACTAATAATGCGAAATTTATTATTAACAATTTGTATAGCACAATTATCTTCAATCGCTATAGCAATACCATTGGATTTTAACATCATATTCTTAAGCGCCGGCCTTCTATCTTTTTCAGAATCATAATGGGGACAACAAAGTGCTTTAATTATGCCCAAGCCTGTAACTTTAATTAACTTTGCATTTAAATTCTTAAATTTTCTAGCATCTGAATTTCCTTGAGAAAACCAACAAATAGCACCAGCACTTACACCCGACATTACTTTATTTTTCTTATAGGCATTGATCAATAATTTATCAACGCCTAACCTTCTCCATAAATTCATCATTCTTAAGGTATTGCCGCCCCCTACATAAATAATATCCGCATTTTCAATTTTGTTTTTGATCTCTTTTCTTTCTGTCTGCTTAGAAATTAAATACAAAACATCTACTTTGCAATTTAAATTTCCAAATTTGTTTTTAATATCTTGAATATATTTTTCATCGTCCATGCTCGCTGTAGGTATAAAAAGTAAATTTGGTCTAGTTTTACCTGACAACAAAACAATTTCATTATCAATAGCAACATTATTTTTTGAACCACCAAAACCACCCCCACCAATAGCAACAATTTTTCCCATTTTTGACCTTACAATTTCATGAACACGTAAATTTAGTTTGCCTTTTGAATGAGCGATAGCTTCTTCTAACCCAGATTTTAGGCCTTCAAAAAATTTGTTTTTCATAAGTTTTACTTTTATATTCTATGTTTTTTTTCTAATTTGCAATAATCAAAATTTATTACTAGCCTAAGATTTGACTCTTTACCATATCCTTAAAAAAAGGATGATAAGGAAATGAAGCAGATTTTAAAAAGTGACCATTCAGTAGCATGGTTTACTCTTTTTCAATTCATTTCAAGAGGTGAAAAGGAAAAGGCATTGAATATTTACAAGTTACTTTCACGCTCTATAAATGATCACGCCCTGATTTTGCAGCTAAAAGGTGACATACTTGTTGCGTTCAATGATTTAGAAGCGCAAGATTTATATCTAGAATCAATCAAATTATATATCGCCCAAAATAGACTTAGTGAAGCTATTTCTATTTATGAAAAGTTAATTTTGATTTCAGAAAAATCAGAATATTTAACTAAATTATTAAATCTTTATATTAAAAATGAAAATTATAAAAAGTTTTCAGAACTATCTTTTAAATGCGCAGAATTGTATGTAACCATAACTCCGGAATTGAAATGCGCTCTTTCTGAATTTATAAATTATCTATTAAAAAAATCTGATAAAGAACTACAAAAATATCTTTCAGGTTTAGATGCATTAAATAATAATTATTATAAATATGCTTTAGAAATTCTTGAGAAATAGATGAATAAAAAATTTATTTTATTCATTTTTCAATTTCTATTTTGTATATCAGCTGTAAATCTATCTAATGTAAATCTCGCAAAGCTAAAAAATAATGGCAAAATTGAAGCCTGTTTTTTTTCTCCCGATGATAAAATTACTGATATACTCTTAAAACTAATTTCAGAAGAAAAAGAGTGCATTCAAATAGCAATGTATTATCTGTCTGATGCTCGTATTATAAATGAACTAATCACCGCGCATAAACGGCGTGTTAAAATCTATATTATTATTGATACTATTTGTGTAACAAAACATAATATGCACAATCTGCATAAATTGGCTCAAGAGGGTATAATACCCATGGTTTATAAAACAAAAGATGCTACTAAAGGTGGTGGCGCATTAATGCACAATAAATATATGATCTTATATAGAAATTTTGAAAATAGAAGAATATTAGCAACAGGATCTTTCAATTATACATACACAGCTAACAAACGAAATAAAGAAAATATAATTTTTACAGAAACTGGATCTTTTATTAGCAAATTTATTGAAAATTTTGCAAAATTAAGAGAACAAGCATTAGAATTAACAAATACTAGACAATATCTTCGATGGATCGCTAGATTACCAAAATGAAAATTTTTATCATCTATGACGGAATCAATAATTCTGTGTTTCAAAGCCAAGTTTTAGCCCCTTTTAAAAAAGAAGCCGAAAAATCTAATGATAAGTTTTTGATTATTAGCTTTGAGAAAAAATTTTTGGATGTATCATTGTCGAAACCTGCTCGCACCCTTCGACAAGCTCAGGGCGAGCGGCCGCTCATGGTGAGCAATGTCGAACCATATGAGCGGCTTTGGAACAACTCTAATGCGTTGTATAAAAATCATGAACAGATAGAAATAATACAATTCAAGCGGCTGCCATTCTTAGGCAAATTCAGCCTATTTTTATCAAAAATAAAACTTAGAAAGTTCTTAAACAAACTTGATACAGATTATACAATTAAAGCACGTGGGCCACTGGCCGGTTGGATAGCATTAAAGGCACAGACCAGTAGATGCAAAGAAATTATAGTTCAAGCTAGGGGAATCTTAGTTGAAGAATATGAGATGGCTCATCCAAAAAGCAAAAATATTTTGGTTAATACTTTTAACTCGTGGCGCAAGAAGCAACTGAGATTAATTGAAAAGTATGTATACTCGACATCCAAAATAGAAGCGGTTTCGACTGCATTAGTAGAATATTTAAAGAAAAATTATGGAACTGATAAAAAACTAACTACAATTGCAAAAGATGACATTCCAGAAAAAATTAGTGCAGCACAAAAAACTTCTTGGTCAGATGAGATAAGAAAAGAGCTAAATATTCCAGTTGATAGCTATGTATACTGTTATAATGGATCAGCAAAGCCGTGGCAATGTCCAAAAGAGACAGTAAACTTTTTTAAAGAAGAACTAAAAGAAAATAATAATATTTTTCTCTTAATTTTAAGCCAAGATAAAAAGATATTTGAAGAACTATTAATAGATGCTGATAGAACAAAATACAGAATTTTAAATGTTAACAATTCTGAAATTATGCGATATTTATCTGCAGCTGATGCAGGATTAATTTTTAGAGATAATAATATTGTAAACTGGGTTTCTAGACCAACAAAAGCGTTAGAATATAAAGCCGCGCATTTAGAGATTATTCACAATAATATGGTTAATTTTCTTGACCAGAAACAAACTCATATTTACCTGGATGCGGACAACGACCCCATCTAAAATCACCGCCAACATCTTTTTCATTATCCAAGCAGCCACCCTCGCTGGCATCTCTAAATCTAAACTGTCTTATTCCCAATGTTGCATCTTGCACACATTTAACACAAAAATATGCTTTCTCTCCAAATCCTTCTAATAGCGATAATTCTTCTGCCATGCAGCTTCTTTGTTTATTTATATCTGTTTCCTTAGAACAGATACATTCAAGAAGATTTAGTTTTTCACCAAAACAACTAGATTCATCATTTTGCTTACAAGCCAGATAGGTTTCATATGGAAACCAGCAAGAATCTATAGATTCTTGTGCCTGTATCGCTGTAAATAGAAATAAAAATATGGATTTTTTCATATCTCCTCCAAATTATATATTTTCATCATAACAGATGCGTTAGGCTAAAAACAAGATCAGCATTCTACTTGCTCAATACAGGCTTCTATAAAAGCAATATCTTCTTGAATTAACTGACGAGTAAGTTTATTATTTGTTGATTCTAGCATTTTATATAATAACTGAAGCTCTAAATTTAGGTTCCAGATATCCATTTTCCTATAATACTCTAGAATTTTTTCATGCTTAGATCTCGGAAAATTATGACTGCCAAATGTTCTTACAAAATGCTTAAGATGCGTAAATCTACAATTTATAGAAAACGAAGTTAATAAAACAAAAACGATTGTTGCTTTGTTCATAATATCTCCCCAGCATAAGATTCATACTTCGATACATCTTACTTCGTAAGATACTCAGTATGATCGGGCCTATCATCTCGAGTGATTCCGAAGGAATCGTATCGAGAGATAAATCATAAAATTAAATTTGCTACCATCGCTGAAAGTAAATTTGCCAAAGAAGCCGCAAAAACAGTCTTTAATCCTAATTCAGTTAACCATTTACGCTTATCAGGTGCAAGTGCGCCGATACCGCCAATCTGAATTCCAATGCATGAAAAATTTGCAAAGCCACATAATGCCATTGTAATAATCGCCTGTCCACGTTCAGATAAATTCATTTTTACCATCTGACTATAAGCAATTAATTCATTTATTGTAATCTTAGTTCCCAATAAAGTTGCAACATCAGTTAAACTTTCTCCTTGAAAACCTAGTAGATAAGCAAATGGCGCAAAAACCCAACTAAAAAAATAATTTAAACTAAAAATTGGAAGATTCAAGCTAAACCAAGCATTTAAAGCTATTGAAAATTCTCCCAACAACAAATTAATCAGTCCAATTAGTGATATAAAAACAATTAACATAGCAGCAACATTTACAGCTAATTGCAAACCATCAAAAGTTCCTGTTGCAATTGCATCAAAAATATTTGAACAGCCACTTTTACATTCTTCTAATTTGCCATCTGCAGTCTGAGATTTATCAACTTCAGGATAGATCATTTTAGCAATTAAAATTGATGCAGGAATAGCCATAACGCTAGCTGATAACATAAACTTTGCAGGAACTCCCATTGCAGCAAATACAGCCAAAATTGATCCGCTAATTGTTGCCATGCCGCTAACCATAACCACAAATAATTCTGATCTTGTCATCCCAGAAAGGTAATTTCTAACCAATAATGGCGCTTCAGTCTGTCCTAAAAAACTATTTGCTACAGCACACAAGGTCTCAGAACCTGAAGTTCCTAATAAAGGTCTCAATGCAAAACCAATAAACAAAACAAATTTTTGAATAATTCCTAAATAGAACAAAATTGAAGTTAGAGCGCCGAAAAAAATAATTATGGGCAAAACCTTAATGCCAAAAATAAAACCCCAATTAGCATTAATATCAACCAAATTACCAAATATAAAACGGGCACCATCATCAGCTAATAGATATAATTTTGCAATGGCAGATGAAATTGAGCCAAGAACTTTTTGACCTCCGGAGAAACGTAAAGTTAAAAAACCTAGAGAAAATAAAATTAAAAGTGAACTGAATATTGTTCGTATATTTATTTTTCTTTTGTTATTAGAGAATAAAAAAGCTATCGCTAAAATAACCGCGATGCCCAACAAACTCATGTACCTATTATACTCTACCAGATAGTCGATCAAAAACACGATGTTACCCTTTTTTAAAATTTTTTACAAAATCTGAAAGTGCCAAAAGAACATCATAACCAGACAATGCCCACATGTCATCCCGGACATCGATCCGGGATCCATATCAAATAAAATAGATCCTGAAATAAATTCAGGATGACAATATAAATGAATTATTAAGTCACACTAAATTTAGGATTATGTTTCCTGCGCTCTTCTTTTTCTGTTTCATGAAGCGCTTCAATTAGCTTATCCATATCACCTTCAATAATATATTCTAAGTTATTAAAAGTTACTCCAGCAGAATGATCAGTTACTCTATTTTGTGGATAATTATAAGTTCGCGCTTTTTCTGCACGCATGCCACGACCAACCTGCTCTTTTCTATTTTTTGCTTCTTCTTCTTCCTGCTTTCTGCGTTGCTCTGCAATAATTCTAGATTTCAAAATTTTTAAAGCCTTTGCTTTATTCTTATGCTGAGAACGTTCATCCTGACACGAAACAACAACACCAGTTGGAATATGTGTAATTCGTACAGCCGAATCAGTTGTATTAACATGCTGACCGCCAGCACCACTCGCTCTAAATACATCAATTCTTAAATCATCGGACGCAATTTCAATATCAGATTCTTCAGAAACTTCAGGAAACACCGCAACAGTTACTGTAGAAGTGTGCACCCTTCCAGATGCTTCAGTATCAGGAACACGTTGCACCCTATGAACACCAGATTCATATTTAAATGCGGCATACGCATTCTTGCCTTTAACATAAATAACAACTTCTTTGAAACCTTTAAGATCTGTCTGACTTGCTGAAGCAATTTCAGCATTCCATCCTCTTTTTAATGCATAGTTTGTATACATACGCAAAAGATCTGATGCAAAAAGAGCTGCCTCTTGACCACCGGCACCGGCACGTATTTCAATATATGCTGAAGATGAATCTAATTCATCTGGCGGAAAAAGCACGTCTTCTAATTCACGTTCTAACTGTTTCTTCTGATCTTCTAATTGTTGAATCTCTTCTTGAAACATCAACTTAAATTCTTCGTCAGATGCTTTTTGAAGTTCAATTTTTGAATCTTCAATTTTTTTGCCTACAGAAAGAATTTCATCATATTTTGAAATAATAGAAGACAAATAAGAATGCTCTTTTTGAAGAGATTTTCTTTCAGACCCCAAATCTTGAGATAATAATTTATCATTAAGCTCTTGGAATCTGATTCTAAGAGCTTCAAAATTATTAGGCATTATTTAGACTTTTTTTTGCCAAATTTCTTTTCAAATTTTTCTATTCTACCAGCAGTGTCCACAAACTTTTGCGCACCAGTATAAAATGGGTGGCAATTAGAACACAAGGTAGTTCTTATAGATGGCTCTGTAGATATAGTTTCAAAGCTGTTTCCACATGTACAGCTTACTAAAACATCAAAAACTTCAGGGTGAATGCCTTTTTTCATGAAAAAACTCCGATTAAATAACATATTTTATACTAATTATCCCCCAAAAATGGCTTAATGTAAAGCCTAATCCCCTTTTTTCATATTAAAGCCGATAGCCAACATTATAGGGGTTGCGATAGTGGTCAAAATA
>Ga0155637_103_pt1 | contig 23938 bp, 25 predicted proteins | sample RifCSPhighO2_12_FD_107294 | JGI IMG/M metagenome (GOLD analysis project Ga0155637, IMG submission 107294) | candidate division TM6 bacterium RIFCSPHIGHO2_12_FULL_32_22
CAGTGGATCCTCTCATTCTGTAGCTCCTTATATCTGTATTATGTTACAAAATTATTTTTTAAAATCCTTAATTCTAATTGTATTGAATTAATTTCGCTTGTCAAATGGTAAAATTCAAAAAAAATTTACAGGGTAAAATAGCTAAAACTGTCTATTTTTTTACTCTATAACAATTATCCAAATAGTAACAAAGGGGATTTCAGGTATCCAAGTTGGCCAAAAGCGGGTAATTTCAGTAAGATAACATCAAAACCTTTAAAACCACAAAAAGATGCAAAAAAACCGCTATTTTGGCGAAATTATAGATAGTTCCTTAGTAAGATGGATGGCCCAAAGTTGGAAATGGGATAAATTTCCTAACTTTGGCTCTTTAATAGCAGTTGAACAGGGCGATTTGATTCTTTATGGAATAGTTTCAGAGATAAAGACCGGCTCTCAAGATTCCTCTAGATTTCCCTACGCTTACCAAAAAACCGAAGAAGAACTTCTAAGGGATCAGCCCCAGATTTTTGAGTTCTTAAATACAATTTTTACTTGTGTGCCAGTTGCTTATAAAAGCGTTGATATTATATATAATTTGCCTCCAAGGCCTGCAAAAATACACTCATTTGTCCGTGAAATGGATTTGGAAGAGAAGCAGTTATTGGATATTTCTAGCTGCTTGCCTGTAATTTTTGGAAATAGTGAATTTCAGTCTATAGATGAACTTCTTCTAGCTCTGATAAAAAATGCTCAATTAGATAAAGCTCTTGTTCATAGCTTTATAGATAATTTTTCACTTCTCTGTGGTAACGATTATAGAAGAATAAAAATTTTTATTAAAAGATTAGAGAGTTTTTTGCAATAAAAAAAGCGGCTTTTTTACGGCCGCTTTAATTTCTAAATTTAGCTAACTTTAGTTAGATTTTTTAGATCTGAACCAGTTAACAAGTCTGTTATCTGTTACCAAGCCATAAGCGCCATAAGTTGCATTTCTTATAGCTTTTGCAGCTCTAGTATCGTTAGTCCATTTTTTAATGTTTGCTTCTCTTTGTTTTACAGAAGTTACAGCTGATTGTGCAGCATTTAAAGCAGCTCTAGTTCTTGAAACTTTAGCTATTGGAGCTTCTTCAGCTACAACTGGTTCAATCGCTACAGGAGCTTCTTCAGCTACAACTTGTTCAGCTACTGGAGCTTCAACAGCTTCAGTTAAATTTGTTTGAGAAATAATAACGCCGCCATTTTTTGTGAAGCTGTTAGCTCTTTCTACAAATTTACCTGTTTCAGCTAATGCGATAGAAGCCAAGCCTAAACCAGCAAAAGTTTTTAAAGTTGTTGCTTGCACAGGAGTAATTCTAGCAGCTTGCTCTTTTGCTATGATGCTAGCTCTTTGAATTGCAGTAGGTTGTGCTATGTAGGCCAAAGCTGCTTGAGTTGTAGCAGGCTTTGCTGCATTTCTGAATGCAACTGTTGTTCTTGCTGCTAATCCAGCAACTCTATTCCAGATGCCTGCATTAGACAGTGAAGCGATAGAAAGAAGTGTAATTAGTGATAGTTTTTTGAACATAATTCCTCCAAAATTGAATTGTTCCATTTAACTTACTACTCAATATAAAGCTTTGATTTTCTAAGTCAAATGGGATATTTAGATCTTTTTAAAATAATACAAATAGAAAAGTATTTGATCTGCGCTAAATTGTGAAGTATAATAGTTCATATGTTTAATTTTTTAAAAAACAGCTTATCAAAGATATATTCTACTGTAACCTCAAAATTTGCTTTTATATTTCAGAGTAAGTTGGATGAAAACTCCATAGAAGAGATTAGAAAGATTCTAATTTCTTCAGATGCTGGTATAAAGACCACAAATGCAGTTATAGAAGAATTACAAAACAGATATAAGTCTGGCCAAATTAAAGACGGGTCAGATCTAAAATTAGTTTTAAAAGAAATTTTAATAAAAATTTTAGATATTAATTTTGATTATAATTCAAATGTTTTTGTAATGCTCGGTATAAATGGAAGTGGAAAAACTACATTTTGTGCAAAGTTGGCCAACTTTTATAAATCTGAAGGCAAAAAAGTTTTATTAGTTGCTGCAGATACTTTTAGGGCGGCTGCAGTAGATCAATTGGAAAACTGGTCATTAAAGATTGGTGTAGATTTATATAAAGGTAAAGTCAATCAAGATCCAGCATCGGTAGTTTTTGAAGGTTGTAATAAATTTAAAAACGAAAATTATGATATTTTAATTATCGATACAGCTGGAAGATTACAAACTAAGAGCCATTTAATGTTAGAATTATCTAAAATTAAAAAAGTTATTTTTAAGCAGTTGGACTGCAAAATTTCTACGCTTTTAACTTTAGATTCTATGCTTGGACAGAATTCTTTAGAACAGGCAAAATTATTCAATGAGTCTACTACATTAGATGGTATAACTTTAACAAAATTAGATGGCACAGGAAAAGGTGCTTTTGTATTTAATGTGGCAAATGAATTTAAGATTCCTGTGGCATTTACATCTTTTGGTGAAAAGCTTTCTGATTTTTCTCGTTTTAATGCCAAGGATTATGTTAATCAGTTATTAGATGAATAAAATTACCCTTCGACTCATAAATTCGCTCAGGGTGACTGGTAAAGAAGCCAGTCATGGTGAGCGAGCCCTTAAGGCGAGTCGAATCCATCTGGCGTAAGATTATGAATAAAATCAACTTTAATATCTTACTAATAAAATATTCAAAAAAGCATGCAGAACAAATTCTACGTTATCTAATTGAATTTGTAACTGATTCTAATTATGCAAATTATCTTATTAATCCAAGTTTAACTGAACAACAGTTAAATAAATTAAATAATTTAATAAAAGAACATATCGAAGAAAATAGACCCATTCAATATATTATTGGCAACACAGATTTTTTAGATCTAAAAATAAAAGTAAAAGAGCCGATTTTAATTCCAAGATCAGAGACTGAAGAGTGGGTAAATAATCTATTAAATAAATTTAAAAATTTTGAAAATCATAAATTAAAAATTGTTGATATTGGAACTGGAACAGGTTGTATTGCTATAGCATTAGCAAAATTTTTTAAAAATTCAGAAATTTTTGCGATTGATATAAATCCAGTTGCTCTGGAATTGGCACAAGAAAATGCAGAATTAAACAAAATAAAAAATATTAAATTTGTAGAATCAGACCTATTTTCTAATTTTGATGAAAAAGTTGATATAATTGTCTCTAATCCGCCCTATATCAGCTTAAAAGATTATGAAAATTTGGACGCATCAGTAAAAAGCTGGGAAGATAAAACTGCTTTAACAGCTGAAGATGATGGTCTTTTTATTATTAAAAAAATCATTGAAGAATCAAAAAATTATCTACTTAAAGATTCAATATTAAAAAATCTACCTAGAATTTATATAGAAATTGATGCATTTCAGGCTAAAAAAGTTCTAGAAATATTAGCAAAAAATGGATTTAATGGAGAAGTTCTGAAAGATTATGCTGGTAAAGATCGCGTAACTATTGCATTTGTTAAATAGCCTGTGCTATTTTAGTAGTCAAGTAATTAAATAGCATGGAGAATTATGAAAATTCTAAAGAGAAATATCACAGACACTTTATTGAGATTTGCAAAGTTTCCTGTGGTAGGTGTTTTTGGCCCACGGCAGTCCGGTAAAACAACTATTGTAAGAGAAGTTTTTAAAGATCATAAATATCTAAATTTCGAAGATCCTGATACTAGAGATTTTGCATTAAACGATCCCAAATTATTTTTATCTGAAAATGAAAATAAAAACGGCATAATTTTGGATGAATTTCAATATGTTCCCCAGATTCTTTCTTATATACAACTTGAAGTTGATGAAAAAAAGAGACCTGGATATTTTGTATTAACCGGATCTCAAAATTTCTTAATGAATCAAGCCATTACTCAGTCTCTTGCGGGCAGAATTGGAATTCTTACATTATTGCCTTTGTCTATAAATGAGCTTCAAGAAAATAATTTAATTAAAGATAAGAGTTTTAATTTATCAATTATAAATGGTGGTTATCCTAGAATATATTCTGAAAATTTTACAGCGGAAGAATTTTATCCCTCTTATATTCATTCTTATGCTGAAAGAGATGTGCGCCAATTAATAAATGTTGAAAATTTAACTACATTCAGAATGTTTATGAAATTATGTGCCGGACGAATAGGGCAATTGTTAAATATTTCTGATTTAGCTATGAATTGTGGAATAAGTCAGAATACGGCCAATAGTTGGCTCTCTATACTTGAAGCAAGTTATATACTATTTATGTTGCAGCCGCATCATAATAATTTTAATAAGCGCGTAGTTAAGACTCCAAAAATATTTTTTTATGATACAGGTTTAGCCAGTTCTCTGTTGGGAATAAAAACCAGCGAAGAGCTGCTTTTTAGTACATTTCGCGGACATCTTTTTGAAAATTTAATTATTGCAGATTTCTTTAAACAATATTTTAACGCAGGAAAACAGCCTTCATTATATTTCTGGAGAGATAAAAATGGTATTTTTGAGGTTGATTGTATTGTAGAAGAGACGGTTTCTAAATTAATACCTATCGAAATTAAGTCTACACAAACAGTGATGAGCTCTTTATTTGACAGTTTAGTAAAATGGTATGACATATCAGCTTCAAAAGAAAAAGGTTATTTAGTTTATGGCGGTGATTTAACTCAGAATAGACAAAACGGAAAATTAGTTGGATGGCAAGATGCAGGAAGCTTGATACTCTCTTTAAAAGATAGTATGAATTAATAGAATTTATGGTAATAAGAACTTTGCTATTTCCGGTCATACTGAGCGAATGTAATGAGTCGAAGTATGATTGAAAATAGGTTATTCTTCACCCTTCGACTCGTCTTGCGACTCGCTGCCTACTCCGCCGTAGTATTATTAACTTACGTGGATTTTGCCTAGAGGCTACGAAGGCTGGACAAGGGTGACCGAGTTTAATTATGCATAAAGTCTAATAGAATTCTAAAAAGAGAAAAGAGAGTAAATGAAAGCATCTTTTGCCTTAGATCCTAAGAAAAAAAAAGAGCTGATTGCTTGGATAATAACGTCTATATTATTAGGCTTAATTTTATTTGCCGTTACATTTTTTATATCAACAAAACAGAATCGAGAAATAGATAGTTTAATTTTGAAGAAAAATTCTTTACAAGCAGAAGTTTCAAATCTACAAAAAGAGCTTATAGAAAAAAAATTGATGTCAAAAAAGAAAGATTCTTTAAAACAATCTTTTTCTAAGCTTAGTCTCTATGCGACCCCTGAAAACAAAAGTTTTATGAACACAATTTTGACTGATCTTGCAGCAAATATTCCGCCAAGCATCTATTTAAGCCAATTAGATTGCTCTCAAAAAATTGAATTACGTGGTTATGCAGTTGATGTGCAATCCGTTTTGGGATTATTACAAATATTATCAAAATTGCCTTACATTAGTCATGGAAAAATAGTACACTTAAGGACGAGTAATTTCGAAGATTCTTTATTAGAATTTCTTATAAAATTAGATACTAAATATTGCAAAGAAAATGTCCAAAATTAAAAAACTTTCAATAAATGAAGCTAAAAAGATTGCAGCTGGTGAAGTTGTAGAGAGGCCATCAAATATTGTAAAAGAATTAGTAGAAAATTCTATTGATGCCGGTTCCAAAAATATATCTATTTATATACAAGACGGTGGAAAAAAGCTGATAAGAGTTGTTGATGATGGCTTTGGAATGTCAGAAGAAGATGCGAAATTATGTTTTGAGCATCATGCTACAAGTAAAATCACAAAAGTAGATGATCTTGATAAAATCTATACGTATGGGTTTAGGGGTGAAGCGCTTTCTACAATTTCTTCTATAAGCAAAATTGCTTTAATTACAAAAGAAGAAGATGTCCAATTTGGTATTAAGCTCTTATTAGAAGATGGGCAAATTATATCTGAAGAAAAAGTTTCTGCATCGCGAGGCACAGATATAAAAGTTGAAAATATTTTTTATAATGTGCCAGCAAGGCAGAAATTTCTTAAAAAGAGTGAAACTGAATGGCGTAATATTTCGCAGTTATTTCAATCGTACTGTTTTGCATATAAAAATATTCATTTTAAACTTTTTAATGATGACAATATTATTTTTAATTGTCCTACAGTTAAAAATATAAAAGAGAGAATCGTTCAGGTCTGGAATCTTAGTCTATCTGAAAGTTGTATAAAAATTGAAGATGAAAACCAGAAATATAATTTTTCCATAGAAGGCTATATCTCTAATCACCAGGTACATCAATTTAATAGAAATAGAATTTATCTTTTTGTAAATAATAGATGGATAAAAAATATTGAATTAAGCAGATCTTTATTAAAGGGATATCAGAACGTATTGCCTTCAGGAAGATTTCCTGTAGCGGTTATCTTAATAAAAGTTGATCCAAAAAATGTTGATATAAATGTGCATCCAAGAAAAGAAGAGGTTAGATTATTGCATTCATATCAAATTGAGCAGGCATTACAGCTTAGTGTAAAGGTTGCATTAGAGAGAAATCTTTCTAAGCAATTGAATAAAAATGTAAAAATTAGTGGCGCTAAAATATTGCCATTTGAACAGAGTTTGCAATTATATGCAGAAACTGATTTTGGCCAAGATTATGATAATTTAATTACTCCTGCTCGACAATCAGATTTTTCAAGAGACACGCTAATACGTGTTGAACAGCCATTTGCTGCAGAATTTAATCTATCTAATAATCTTAATAAATTAGAAATAGAAGAGCTATTTGGTTCTAGAATTTCTTCTAGAGAATCTAGTTCTGAACAGTTAAATGTTTCAAAAAAAGAATCTAGATTTAAATTTTTAGGGCAGGTTAAAAAAACTTATCTATTAATGGAAAGTGAAGAAGGGTTATTAGTTGTTGATCAACATGCAGCGCACGAATCAGTTTTATTTGATCTTTTTACAAAGAGATTTGATACAGTTTCAACTGTAAAGTTAGTTTTCCCACATATTATAAATTTACAGGAATCTGAATTAGATACAGTTATAGAATATTTACCTATTTTAAAAAAATATGGAATTGAGTCTGAAAGATTGGGTGCGGCGCAGCTTGTAATAACTGCTACGCCGGTACATCTTAAAGATGCTTCTCTAGATGATCTTCTATCACAGGTTGTTTCTTGGATTAATGAATTTGAAAATTTAGATAATAAAGATTTAGAATCTGAATTATCTAAAAAATTATGCGCGCAAATGGCATGTAAAGCCTCTATTAAAGCGGGTGATGATGTTTCTGAATTACAGGTGGATCAATTAATGAAAGATCTCTATAATGTTGAAAACAGATTTACATGCCCACATGGAAGACCAACTTTCTGGACTTTATCTACAAATGAGATTGAAAAAAAATTCAAAAGAGATTATAAAAGTTAATTTTTAAATTTTTCTTTAATAATTATATAGAATGATTTTGTAGAAAGACCCTGTAAATTTATTCCATAAATTATTAGCCAAGTTGCCGCTGCTGCACCAATCAATTTTAATATAAAATCGCCGAGAAACATAATAAGCAGTGCAATACCGCTTATTATGCATATCCAGCTTATTATTTTATTCATAGTGTCATCTTTCTGCATTGTTTTTCTCCCTCATCCGCCCCGGTGTCATCCTGACACTTCGACTCTCCTTCGCCAAGCTCAGGATCGCTCAGTGTGACCGGTCATGGTGAGCGAGCCGATAGGCGAGTCGAACCATGAAAATCCGGGATGACAGCGAGACGTGTATTATAAATTATACTTTTTTGTTCATAGTCTATTTCTTAGATACATTTTACTTTTTTTGTTTTTTTACTCAACTTTAAATTTATCTAGATTTTTTGAATTTATTCTACTAGATTGTTGCTAAAGGGTAATAAGATTATAGAAAAAAAGGAATAAATATGGCTTATAAAGTGAAGTCTAAAAAGAGTGGTAAAACTTACCATTTACACTCTAAAGATGTAAAACTTGCAGGTGATAGAAAGCAAAGAATTTATTACTTTGCAGGCGAAGAAAAGAAAAATGCTATAGATGCATTGCCAGAAGGATACGAAGTTACTGAAAATAAAAAAACTGGCTTGCCAATGTTAAGAAAAAAGAAAAAATAATAGTGCATTTTTTAAATAAATTATGGTGCTTGAAACAATCTAGCACCATTTTTTTGCTCATTATTTTAAATTTGAGCGCTAATATGGATGAATTTCTTTATGCTCCTTGGCGTGACAGCTACACAAAAGAGAAACAAGAAAAAAATAATCAAGATGATAAAGAATGTCTATTCTGTTTTCAGTTTTCACAAAATGAAGATGAAAAAAATCTAATTCTTAAAAGATGTAAAAATTCTATAATTGTTTTAAATAAATTCCCATATAATAAAGCGCACATTATGATTATTCCATTGCGACATGTTGCTTCAATAAAAGATCTAACTACTAATGAAAAGCTTGAACTTATGCATATATCTGGAAAATCTATGGAACTTATAAAAGAGATTTTTGGTTTTGAAAATTTCAATTTAGGAATTAATATAGGCAAAGCTTCTGGCGCTTCAATTTGTAGTCACCTTCATATGCACATTCTTCCAAGATATTTAGGAGAGGCTGGTTTTCAGGAGTATCTTTTTCATGCGAAAGTTGTCGCCTTTGATATAGAAGATATTTATAATAAAATGGCAACTACCTTTCAAAAAGCCGATTTTTCAATTTAATTTTCTATTTTCTAGACAAAGTTTGTCTCTTGTAGTTATTTATGAATGGGCAATTATATTAGATAGATCCTGAAATAAATTGCCCACTCCGCCGTAGTACTAACAAAATCTAGTGATTTTGCATAGAAGGCTACGAAGGCCGGGCAGGATGACATTGAAAGTAGGTCTCTTTTGTGTATCATTGTCATGCTGAACTTGTTTCAGCATCTAATAATTCAAGAAAAAAATCCATAATAAAGAGGGAGAAACCGATGAAAAAACTATTTTTAGTTTTACTTGCAACCTACGCATACGCAGAAGATTGCGCAACTGAAGCGCAACCAGAACCTACTGATGCAGCAGTAGCAGCAAAAGTTGCAGCAGTTGTAAATAAAGATGAGCAAAAGTGTGATGAAGCTTGTGCTGAACCAGAAGATGGCGCAATAAGAAGAAAATGTTGCTGTGTGACATGCGTAAATTCATCTTGTAGCAACTTTACAGTAAATGGAAGTTTAACTGTAACAGGTAGTGCTAATGTAAAAGGCGGAACGCTAACACTTGGTAGTGTTAAAATATTACAAGGAAGCGGCGCGCCAACAGCATCTGCGCCACAAGGTTCATTATATTTAAGAACCGACGGCAGCTCTACAAGCACAAGAGCTTATATTAACACAGATGGTTCAACTACCTGGACATCTATAACAACAGCTTCGTAAAATATTGAATGGAGGTTATTTTTATTATGAATAATTTAAAAATAAAAAACGGAATTATAATTCCAGAAAATGAAATTGAACTTTCAGTAAGCCGCTCTGGTGGACCAGGCGGCCAACATGTAAACAAAGTTAGCACCAAAGTTACACTGAAATGGGATATAAAAAACACAAGCGCATTAACAGATGAACAAAAAGAGCGCGTTACAAAGCTTTTAGTAAATTATATCACCAAAGATGGATATCTAGTATTACATGACAGCTCTTCAAGAAGCCAAATAAAAAATAGAGAACTAGTCTTACAAAAACTTGTTAATATATTGCGCAAAGCTCTTACAGTCCAAAAAAAGAGAATGAAAACAGCTCTTCCAAAATCCGCAAAAGAGGCGATCTTAAAGAAAAAGATACTGCGATCTAAAATCAAAAAACTGCGTAGTAAGCCAATTTTAGATTAGTCAAAATTATCAATTTTTAGTAAATTATAAAAGAAAACAATCTGCTTAAAAGCCGTTTGACTTTGAATAGATTGTTTGTTAATATTATTTCTAATTGTAACAGAAAAAGTCTATTTTATGGAGAAAATTATGAATAAGATTTTGGGACTATTTTTATTAAGTTTGGCTACTTTTAGTCTCTTTTCAGCAGATTTGCAGCAACGAATTCAGCATGAGGGATATGAAATTATCGATGAAGCTGAAGAAGTTGCGCCGGCGCCTGCTGCTCAATCAGCAACAGAAGCAGTTTCCGCTGAAGCTAGACTTAAAGAATGGTTTGATGCGGTTAGAAATGGTGATTTAGATAAAGTTCAAAGATTGATAAAAGAAGGCGTGGATATTGATGCTCAGGATGAGTTAGGTGATGGCGTATTATCCCTGGCGTCTCTTTATCACCGAGATAATATCTTTGACGAACTTATTAAAGCGGGTGCTAATGTAAATATTCAGAATGATATAGGTAGTACTGTATTATGGTTAGCTTCATGGTCTGGCGATATAGATATTGTTTTAAAACTTATTAAAGCGGGTGCTAATGTAAATCTTGCGGATAATCAGGGCAATACGCCATTAATTATGGCTTCAAAAGGAGGCCAGCTTGAAGTTATTAAAATTCTTCTTATGGCTGGCGCTGATCCTAGTATAACTAATAAACGTGGCGGTGGTGTATTATCGGAAGCTGGATATCTATATATGCTAGACTTGCCGCCCGATTTGCTGAGAGTTGATCAACCAACTTCTATAGAAGAAGAATTTATCAACGCAGTTATAAGGTGTGATATAAATCGGGTTGAGTTTATGCTTAACTCTGGAATTGATGTTAATGCTATTGACAAAATTGGTGATACAGCTTTAATATGGGCCTCATGTCTTAACTATCCTGAAATTGTTGCATTACTTCTTCAAAATGGTGCTGATAAATCTATAAAAAATAAAGCTCGGCACGATGCATTGCATTTAGCCAGAAATGCAGAAATTAGAGAAATGCTAGTTGGGCGATTAATTAAAGAATGGTTTGATGCAGTACAAAAGGGAGATTTGGATAACATTCAAAGATTAATAAAAGAAGGCGTAGATATTGACGCTGAAGATGAATACAATCGTACTGGTTCTACGGCATTAATATATGCCGCTAAAAATGGTAAGGTTGATATTGTTAAATTGCTTTTAGACAAAGGCTGTAGAGGTGATGATGCTTTGATCTTCGCTGCCGAAAGGGGCCATTCTGAAATTGTTAAATTACTTTTAGACAAAGGTTGTAGATATGGTGATGCTGCTTTGTTCTTCGCTGCCGAAAAGGGCCATTCTGAAATTGTTAAATTACTTCTCGAACATCAAGCAGATATGGATATAGTAGACTGGCATATATCAGAAGTATTATATATAACTAAAAGTCCAGAAATTAGAAGTTTGCTAAGTGCGCATTATACTGTTGGCCAAGCAGCTATTACTACTCAAGCATATAGATTATCTTCTTTAGAGCGAGAATTGATTAATGCAGTTAAAAGTCGCAATATACATCAAGTTCAGTTTTTAATTGAAGCTGGAGTTGATGTTAATACTGTTAATGTGCATGGTGATACACTTTTAATCTTAGCTGCTTGTTATGATTATCCTGAAATTGTTGCATTACTTCTTCAAAATGGCGCGGATAAATCTATAAAAAATAGAGCTGGAAAAAACGCATTATCAGCAACTAGAAATTCAGAAATTAGAGCTATGTTGGGTGAATCATCAGATGAAGCAGGGCCAGCGCCTGTTCTTTCTGCTAAAAGATCGCAATCTGATATGGGCGCAGCTGAGTCAGCTCCAACTGTTACCCAAATATCTGTTACTTTGCCATCCGCAACGCCTACAACAACACCAGATCAAATAGGTTCATTAAGATTTTACAACGCTGTTAAGGATGAATTGGCATTTGCGCTTATAAAACATGATGCTACAGAGCAAGCTGCAGTAAAAAGACAGATTTTAAGACTTAGAGAAACTAATTCTAAGTTGACTACATCTGACCTATTGCAATTGCCTTACCCTGCTCAAGGCAATGAGAGTGGAACATTAAAAACTTATTTAGAACAATTGGCAGTTAGAAACGGCCTAGAATATGATGCTTTAGAAGGCAAAATAGATAATCTATTCTATTAATTTTAAATTAAAGCTTCGATTAAATTCGGGGCTTTTTGTTATCGATTCATTGCAAGATAAATATCTCTAAGCGCTTCATTTAATTGACTGATAATTGTAATGCTTAACATTACAGTCAGAGAGCGGGGCATAAAGCCTTTATAAAATCCAGAAAAACCATTTTTTTTATAAATTTCTTTTATACTATTTCTTAAAAGTTTTTTTTTATCATAATGTTGTTGCATATCAGTTTTTATTGTATCCCATGGATGTGTAAATGCAGTTACTGCAAGTCCAACTGGCGCTCCTGTTGCAACAGTTAATTTAAGATCTTCATTAATATTCAAATATTCTTTTATAATTGGCTTTAATCTAGAAATGCCGTATAAATATCCTGATGCAAAGCCGCCTTCACGCATTGCTGTTGCACTAAATCCACTATATAAACCACGTAATTTTCCATGTCTTAATAGATGCATAAACATTTGTCTTAAAGAAGCGCCGGTATTTTGTTGATGAAGCATAACTAGATCTGATGGCGCATTTACTAAAGCTGACGCTGCTCCTGAAGCAAATGCATTTGCAAAATTATTATCAGAAATGCTTTGTAAGCTTCCATTGGTCGCTGTTTGTAGTGCAACTATTGGCGCAAATGCTGCTGTGTTTACTACAAAGCCTTTATAACTATTTAGTAGATCTATTCTTGCCTGTTGTTGCAATCTGTTTTTTATATAAATTAATGGTTGTGTTACACAATTTTCAACTGTTGCACTTGTTCCACCAATTACAAAGTTTATTGCTGGATGAATATCATCATCTGCTGAAAAAGATAATGTTGTATATAAAATTATAATTCTGAAAATTTTCATGATATTTTTTTCAAAAAAATAAGCATTACACTTATTTCCCTTTCTGAAAATCGAAATGAAAAATAACGTAATGCTTGGCTAGTATTATCTTACAAAAACAAAATTTTGCAAGTTTTTTTTTCGCCGTCGCTAATTGCGGGATTTATCCCGTATATTAAGCGACAAGAATCGCGCCGAAGCCCATGAGGCGTAGGCGGATATTGCTATGGCGTAATTTCGCACGATTCGACGGTCTTTGACCGTCGAGTGCTCCATTCTTGCTATTTATTATCGGGTCTTTGTTTATATACAAATCTTTAATATAGTTTATAATGCTACGGCAGAGCAAGCAATTTGAAATCAGCATCTATTTCAAAAATTATATTAAATGATAAAAAAAACGATTTTATTTCTTACAATATTTTTTGAACTCATGCCAATTTCACTTGTCTATAATCTAAAAATAAGACGAGTATTCTTTTTTGGTGGTAGTATTGCAGGTGATTTTTTCCGTAAAATAGATAAAGGTCATAATTCTGTCTGGTTATTGAGCGCAGTTCCAATGGTCTATAAAAGAAACCGTCATGTGGTGACAGATATTCTAGATAAAGACTTGAATCTTGTTCCTGTTGATGTTTGTGAAAAGAATGTGCTTGGCGGTTCAATTTTTAGCTTAAGTTACCTTTATAAAAAGAGTTTTTGGTTTCAGCTTACAACTGCATATGAAGCAGATAAAGTAACTTCTTGTGGTACATTTAATTTTACTAAAAAGAAAAAGGGTATGGATGATTTTATAACATCAGTTGGGTATAATATATTTCCAACTAAAGATTTACAGATTGTTCCATATATCATTAACGGTATTCCTATAAACAGAAAATTAGATTCAGATGAACGGTTCGATAATTTTATCGGTACACGTTATTATGGTTTGGGTGCAGGTACTGAATTTATATATAGCTTTGTAAATAGAGATGAAACAAATCTTAATGGTGTACTTGTAGCGCGTTCAGTACATTTTTTCCCAAGAAGATGGACTCCGGTTTTGCCATGCAGTGTAACTGTGCAACCGGGAAACGTTACAGACTTTCTAATTGCAGGTCAATATCGAAAGAAAAATAGTATAGTTGAAGCTGGTTATGATGCTACATTTTTTACTAATCAGGCAACTTTGTTAACTACCGGTTCTATAGATGAACCAAGATCTATTAGACAAAGTTTTTATGCTAACTTTGCTCACTTGATTACCAAAGTTCCAGTAATTCCTTCTCCAGTAATGTTTAGTGTTGGTTTTTTTGTTGCAAGTTTAAAGCAGTATGATACAAAGATTTCATCTTTTTGGACAAGTTTTACTATTCTTTTTTGAAAGTGATTATGATAAAAAAAGCACTTTTATTTCTTACTCTCTTTATTGAAATTTCACCAATTTCACTTGTATATAACTTAAAAACAAGACGAATATTCTTTTTTGGTGGAAGCGCCGCCGCTGGAGCCCTTTCTCCTTTAGCTAAAAAGAAATCTATTTGGTTGCTAAGCATAATACCGATAGTTTACAAAAGAAAGCGGCATATAGTTACTGATATCTTAGATAGAAATCTACATGTTATTCCAATAGATGTTTTTGAAAAAAGGGTGATTAGAGGTTCAATTTTTAATCTTCGTTACATTTACAAAAGAAGTTTTTGGTTTGAAGTGACAACAGGTGCTGAAAAAGAGAGAGCAATTTCATGCGGTACAATTAATTCTGACATAACTAGAAAAGGTGTGGATGATATTGTTGTATCAACTGGTTATAATATATTCCCGAACAAAGATACGCAGTTTACTCCATATATAATTGGCGGTGTGCCAGTCAATCGTTCTTTAACTTCAGAAGAATTATTTGATACCTTTGTAGGAACAAGATTTTATGGTTTAGGGGCCGGTGGTGAGTTTGCGTATAGCTTTGTAAATAGTTTAAAGACAACATTTGCTGGGTTATTGCAACTGCGTTCAATACATTTTTTCCCAAAGAAATGGACGCCTGTTTTGCCTTGTAGTGCAACTTTAAATCCTGGAAATGTTACAGATTTTCTAATTGCGGCACAATATCGCAAAAAAAAGACTTTGGTTGAAGTTGGTTTTGATTCTACATTTTTTACTAATCAGGCAATTTGGTTAAAAACTGGCTCTCTAGAAACAGATAAATTTGTTAGGCAAAGTTTTTATGCAAACTTTGGCCATCTATTTACTAAATTTCCATTTATTCCTAAGCCTGTATTATTAGGTGCAGGTTTTTATGTTGCTGAATTAAAAAGATTTGATACAAAGATTTCATCTTTTTGGGTGAACTTCACAGTTATTTTCTGAGGTGCTAATGAATGAAAATATAATTGGTTTATCTGAAAAATATAAATTAGAGAAACTGCTAAATTATATAAAAGATGAAGAAATTATAATGATGGGTGAAGCAACTCATGGTACATACGAATTCTATAAAGCAAGAGCAGAATTAACACAAAGATTAATAGAAGAAAAAAAAGTAACAGCAGTTGCAGTAGAAGGTGATTGGCCAAGCATATATAGAGTAAACAAATTTGTACAAGGACGCTCATCAGATGATACGCCATTTACATCATTAGCCGGAATAGAGCAATTTCCTTTATGGATGTGGCGTAACAAAACTTTCTTAGAGTTTATAATTTGGCTGAAAGAATATAATTCATATCTAGAAGAAAAAGATAGAATTAGAATTTATGGCTTAGATCTTTATAGTCTCCATTCATCAAGCAAATCTGTAATAGAATATCTAGAAAAAGTTGATCCAAAAGAGGCGAAATTAGCAAAACAGCGATATAATTGCTTTGAAAAATTTGGCTTTGATATGCAAAATTATGGATATTTAACAGTTCAAGGTTTAACGCAAAATTGTAAAAAAGAAGTTCTAGAGCAACTTTTACAATTACAACAAAATTCATATTCATATTTAAAACAAGATGGTTTTATAAAACAGGAGGAACTTTTTTGTGCTCAACAGAATGCAGAAGTTGTAAAAGATGCGGAAAATTATTATCAGTCGATATTTTTTGCAAATTCAAATATCTCTTGGAATATCAGAGATACGCATATGTTAAATACATTAAAAGCAATTTATGAACATCAAAATGATCAAGGCAAAAATGCAAAAATTGTAGTCTGGGCGCATAATTCGCACATTGGAGATTCAAGAGCAACGCAATTTGCACAGCAGGGACAAGTTAATATTGGCCAACTTGCAAGGCAGAATTTTTCAAAAGAAAATGTTTTTCTTTTGGGCTTTTCTACTTATAATGGAACAGTTTCTGCAGCTTCTGATTGGGGCGCACCAGTTGAGCGCAAGAATGTTAGAGCTGCATTAGAAGAAAGTTATGAAAGTTATTTTCATACTTTTGATCATTCTGATCTGCTAATTTTTTCAGATAAGTTGGATATTAAACCAATGCTGCAACGAGCAATTGGTGTGATTTATAGGCCTGAAACAGAGCGCTGGAGTCACTATTTTATGGCAGATCTAAAAAATCAGTTTAATGCGATGATACATTATGATAACACTATGGCTGTTGAGCCATTAGAAAAAAGTGCTGAATGGGAACGGGGTGAAATGCCGGAGACTTATCCATTTGGGTTGTAATTGCAGTTAAGATATTTTTGTATTTTGCAAATTGCTTTTTCTCTATTTTAGAATTAATATAAAATATATGCAAAATAAGATTATAGCCGGTATTGACGATGCGACAAAGTGTCCTTGTATAGGAAGCATTTTTTTGGCGGGTGTCATAGCAGATGAATTAACAATCGAAAAATGGAAAAAAGCTGGCGTAAAAGACAGCAAATTAATTGCAGCAAAAAAGCGTGATAAGTTAGCAAAGCTTATTAAAGAAACTGCAATTGGATTTTCTATTCAAGAAATTAAACCAGATATGATAGATAACAAAACTTTCAATTTAAATGATTGGGAGATGTTAGTATTTCTTAATATCGTCAAAAAGATACAAAAATTTGGTCATCCAGAAGAGCTTTATGTAGATAATTGGGAAACTTCAGAAAAGGGTTTTAGGCGGAGATTAAAAAATCTATTAGATAAAGCTCTAAAAGAAAAGCTGAGAGAATTTAAACTTAGATTTAATAGTAGAAAAATAAAATCTTTAAATATGATTCCTGAGCATAGAGCTGATGAAAATTATACTGTTGTAGGAGCAGCTTCTATTTTAGCTAAAAGTTCTTCTGATGCGCAATATAGAAAATATAAAAGAAAATATGGAGATTTTGGAAGTGGCAGTCCAGGAGATCCAAAAACAAGATTCTTTGTCTGGACACATAGAAAAGATCCGCTTCCAATAATTCGTCAAAGTTGGAATACTTTTAAAACTTTATCAGTTTTAGATAATATTGAAGATGATTATTTTTATATGCGCAAACAGAATAGACTGAAATCAGCATCAGAAAATAAGACAAATCTTACTTCTTCAATTTGAGTTGCATGTTTGATATAATCTTTTACAGCCTCTAATGCAATTTTGCATGCGCGTTCTCTTGGAAATGCATATATCGCAGAACTTATAAATGGAAATGCGATAGATTTTATATTATGTTTATCTGCTAAACTTAGGCTATTTTTATAAGCTTTTTTTAGCAATTTGTTCTGTTTAATTTCATCTTTTACTATTCTGCAATCTGGGCCAACAGCGTGAATAATATATTTAATGCCGCGCTTTTTTAATTTAAAGCTTTTAGTTATTTTTGCATGACCTGTATGACATCTAGTTCCATTTTTATTTTCAGGATATCGGTTACAAGCGCCTTGTAATTTATGGCCCGCAGCTTTAAATATTGCTCCACAAACTCCATTTCCTCCCAATAATTTTTTATTTGCAGCATTTACAATAGCTTCTGTTTTAGAATGAGTTATATCCCCTTTTTCAATAACTATTTTTGTGTTGTTTATCTGTACTGTTTTTGCAGCACAATTTAGTGAAAATATTAAAAAAAGAATGCGTTTCATAATTTAACCTCTAAAGTTTATAGTTTATGCTAATTATAACATATTTTTGAGCGTAAAAAATGGCCCTTTATTCGCCGTCGCGTAATACTGCGGGATTTATCCCGTAGATGTAAGCGACAAGAATCACGCCGTAGCCTTTGGCGTAGGCGGATATCGCTTTGGCGTAATTTCGCGCGATACGACGGCTTTTAAGCCGTCGAGCGCTTCATTTGGGTCATCTAAATAATACGATTTGAAAATTATCTTCTTGATTTAAGAGTGCGTCTAAGTTATTTGCCATTAATTTTATTCGCAGATGTTTTTTGTTAAAGAAGCATTAAGAGCGCCATTATGGCCATTAGAAGATCTTCTATTAATGTAACATAAGTCATAGGTATTTTGAAAACTACCCCTAAGCAGGCGCATGTAATTTGTTTGCCTTTTCTAAGTTCATTAAATACGCCAGCTGCACTAATAATCATTAAAACTAGAGTTGCAATATTTGTTATAAAAAGATGCCATTTAAATAGATATGCAGCACCAAGTGAAAGCTCAATAATTGGATATATATAACCGTAAATATAAAATCTATTGGCTATTAGATCATAGACGCTATAGGCTTGGGCAAATCCAGCAATGTTTATAACTTTAAATGTGCCAAAAATTACAAAAAATGCTGCCATAAATATACGCATTCCATCGTGATAGTTGGTTCCGTAGTATATTTGATGTACTAATGTAATTAATGAAATTATTGAAAATATTATGATTAATGGAAAAAAATCTTTTAATTTATAATTCGAATTTAACATTTTATTCTTTCGTAAAAAATAATTTGTTAAATAATAGATTTAACTTTTGCTACTTTGCAAGAGTTTGCTTTCATGAAATTTTTTGAGCGCTTCTAAGATAATCAAAGCATTATCGTGCGGTTTAAATTGAGCAGGATCAATTGTTCTCCATAAATATGATTTAAATAGTTGCGATAATCTATCTTGAAATTTTATGGAGTTTCCATCGTATGACAGTGCAAACATGAGATCATGTTCTTCTTTGTTTAAAGTTATTGATTGTGGACTTTGATTGGTAAAAGTTGAATAGTTATGCATAAAAAATATTGTAGGCTTTTTTCTATAGTGTTTAATAATATGCAAAAAAGATCGTATTCCTAATCCATAATGGCATCTATCGATTAGTACAAATTCTTTGTCGCTATAAACAAGATCGGTTTCTGAGAGCCCAATTTTAGCTAGATATTTTCTATATTCTCTACAGCATCTTTTTGTAGGAAAATTTTCCCAATCAAATTCAAATTTGTAATCATTTATGTTAGCGAATTCTTTAAAAGCATCATCAGATTGCACAATTCGAGTTCTTTTAGATGGTCTTTCAGTTTGCTCAATTTTTTTGAATAAATTGCCGCTAAAAGCTACAAATTTGTATTCTCTATCGCGTCTTTGTCTTGATGCGTCTAAAAGTTTTAGCGCTTCAATGAGATATGTCGGTGATTGTCCTAATCCACAAATAACCTGAATTTTATTTGAAAATCGTTCATCAACTCTATCAGAGAAACGATTAGCTAGTTTAAATAATAGTTCTCTGTTTTGATCATTCATTAATACATGTTCTGAAAGATCAGCTGCAAAGCTAGAAAAAATTATCGATATAAAGATTATGCTTAATTTCATATTGAGTGTAATTAAAAGTCTCAGTTAAAATATGGTCAAAATCACCCAATCATACTGAGCGAGGGCATAGCCCGAGTCGAATGTATGCAAATTTTTAATTTTATTTTTTCATACATTCGACTCGCTAACGCTCGCTCAGTATGACCGGGTAATAATATTTATTATATACTTTTGTATATCAATTTAAAACTGACGCTTTTAATCACACCCTTTCAGGCTGTTATTTTTGCATTAATTGAATATTTATATAATTATTATAAACAAATTTATGAAAAAATTTATTCTGTTGTCTCTTTTTATTTCGATACAAGCAAAAATTGCTGAATCTGGTGCTGAAGCTGAAACTGAGACTGTAAAAGAGGGCAATTTTGCTCTTTCAACTTCTCAGCAGCCGGGACCATTATTGGGATTTGGACAAAATATTATAGATAAAGGTGATTTTCAATTTTACTTTTACTCTGATTATATAAAACTACGCAACAAAAAAACTACTGACCCTATGCCAGGATTTTTGTATGGCATTAGAGATGATTTATCGATGTTCTTTAATATTCCAATAACAAAATATATTGATTCTGCTGATAATTGTAAAACTCTGGCTGGTGTTTCACTTCAATGTGAATATGCATATTTTTCAAAAACAAATCTTAGATCGGCTCATCAAGCAACAGTATTAGCAGCAATTTCAGGACCAAATGGTTCAATGATTAAACAGGCTGTATCAAACCGTCAGTCTTCAACATTCTTTATTGGCGGGACATATAATTATATGTCTGTAGATTGGTATATTTATACATCTTTAGGAGAACTTTTTTCTATAAGGCAGACAGAAGAATCGCAATTGGGTGATAACTTTTTATATCAAGCTGGTATTGGAAGAAATTTATATCATTCAAAAGATTATATTTATCTATTTCTTGTTGAAATGCTTGGCGCTAAATTTAAGCAAAATATTGTTAGTTCAGAAATCGACCAAAATAGTGGTGGAAATCTGATTTTTATTGCACCATCTTTCTGGTTTTCATCTAAAAAGTTGATTGTGCAGATAGGATTTGCTATTCCTGTGTTACAGAATTTAAATGGAAATCAGGGTGAATATAAATTCCAGATAGATGGTAATATTGGTTGGACTTTTTAAAATGGGTAAAAAAGTGAAGTTAATAAATCTGGTTCCACAAGATCAAAATTTCTGGATTTTAAATGACAAAAATATAAAACGGCTTACAAAAGATATTAGCACAGAAGTTGTTGTAATTGGTGGAGGAATGGCAGGTTTATCTGCTGCGCAAAGTTTTGCAGAAAATGGATCCAAAGTTATTCTTGTAGAAAAAAATTTTTGTGGTTCAGGAGCAAGTGGCAAAAGTTCGGGATTTATAACTCCAGATTCAGAATTATCTTTAAGCACATTGATAAAAATGTTTGGTGCAGTTGAAGCAAAAAAAATCTGGGAATTTGTTATTTCTGGCGTTAATAAAATAAAAAATAATATAGAAAAATACAAAATAGATTGCGATTTTCAAGAACAAAACACATTAGTTCTAGCAACTTCTAGTTACAAGTTTAATCAGATGATTAAACCAGAATTTATTTCACGAAAAGAGCTTGGTTATAATGCAAATTTATATGAAACTTATGAGCTTTCAAAAATTATAAATTCTAATAAATATAGTGGTGCAGTTTCTTACGGGGGCTCTTTTGGAATTAACGGATACAAATATTGTTCTAGTTTAAAAGAGATTCTTAAGAATCAGGGCATAGATATATATGAAGAGACGGTAGTTACAGAAGTTTCAGAAAATTTAGTAAAAACTACTGATGCGCAAATTCGAGCCGACAAAATAATTGTGTGCACAGATTATTTTGTAAACGCATTAAATTTACTAAAAAATAAAGTTTATCATGCACAGACATTTTTAATGATTTCTTCCCAGTTATCTGAAGAACAGGCAAAGAATATTTTTCCTGATGATAAATTTATGGCGTGGGATACAGATTTAATTTATCACTATTTTAGACTTACAGGTGACAACAGGCTCTTATTGGGCGGCTCAAGTCTCTTTTATACTTATATGGCTGAAAAGCATAATAGCAAATTTATGATTAGATTATTATCTAACTATTTTAGGCAAAAGTTTGGAATTAAAGATATTACTTTTGAATATATATGGCCAGGATTAATTGGTATAAGTAAAGATCTGTTTCCTATAGCAGGCTTTGATAAAGAGCTTTCATCAGTCTATTACATTCTTGCTGCAGCAGGGCTGCCATGGGCTGCGGCATTAGGCTTGCACGCTCCTAATCACGTTTTAAATAAAAATAGCGAATTAGAGAAATATTTTTCTCCATATAGAAAATTCCCAGTAGATGGATTTATACAAAATCTACTGGGACAAAAACTTAGTTTTGCGATATCAAATTTTTTGACAACAAGAAGTATTTAAAATTTGTTATTAATTTTTGTTTAAATATTGTAAAATAAATATGTTATTTTATTAGGAGAAATCATGTTCAGAATAAATAAATTCTATTTATGTGCTCTAATTTTTTGTTCACGCATTTTATCTTCTGATAAAAAAGAACAAGAATCTTTAAGACGCGTTTCAGTTGCGTTATCAAAAACAGTAGGAGGTACAATTAGTGCGTCATCATTGCGTATAATTGGAATTAAGCCTGAAATGGCTCCTGAAGAAAAACGCCAAAAGTTTAATGAATTTGCAGAAAAAATGACAAGAAAAGTTGTCGAAGGGTTTGCTCGCTCTGATGTTATAAAAGCATTGACAACCGAAGGATTAATGCGCACTGTTTTGCGTTCAATAGGGCCGGTATTTTTTGCTTCATCTACTGAAATGGGAGATGCTACATTAAATACATATTTAAAACATGCCGCTGAAAATGAAATTATACGTTTGGGATGTCTTGAAGCGCCACAAATTTTATCAAAAAGATCAGACCCTGCATATAGAATCGAATCAGAATTTAAATTTGATCGTTTGCCTACAGTGGCTGCACCAGCTCTATCACTAGATTCGGTTCCAAAAACTTTGACGTATGAATCAAAATGGTTTGGAAAACTTGAAGGTAACAAATAATGAACAAAAAATTTTCATTTTTATTTTTAATATTTCCAAATTTATATTCTTTTGAAAAGTTATCACTTGCTGAGGCTTCACGCGAAGTTGAAACATTATTAGGAAGAACTTCTGTTAATTCTTTTAATGATGAAGCTTCTAGAAGAATACAAAGAGCATTAAGAAGGCATATTGTAAGGCAAGAAGTTTCATCCGAGGCTGCATCAAGATTTTTTAGGGATGATTTTGGACATGCCAATATTAACATTGGTGGTGGAATGAGCGCATTTGCTGCTCCCGGCATAGTTGGCATAGCTGTAGCAGGACCAATTGGTCTAGCGCTTTTTGCAGGGGCTGTTTTAATAAGTCAGTTTTATAAGCCCGACCCAGTTGCATATACGCCAACTTTTAGGGAAAAATGGTTACATATAATGGAAGTTAGAAGGAGATTTTTTATAGATTTACAAAAAGCTAGAGGAAAATTCAGACATTTATTTACTGATAGTCAAATCCAGCAATCAATACAAAAATTTGAAGAATTTGACTCTGTTGATAATACATTTTTATGGAAAAATTTAGAATATGAATTAACAGAACAAAGCCCTAGTCCAAATCAAGAATTTCAGATGGCAAAAAATTTGATACCTGAATTAGACGGTCTTATTTGTACCTGGAGAAGAGATTTTATTTGCGCAAATGTTAATACGGATAGCTATAATTATTATCCTTATACAGATAGACAAGAGCCCGAAGATTTCGTCTTTGTTCCCTCCCAGATAGAAGATATGGTTAAATTCAAAACAGACAAAGATAGCCCATTAGGATTTAGAATCAGATCTATCATGAACTTAGCTCTTTATGTATACTATCATGGATCTTTTTATGAATCAGATCGAGTAAAAAATGATGTTTTTAATTTGATGAGAGAGATAAAACGCATAGATAACTGGTTTAACTCATTTTTACAAGCTCATATACCAGGAACGCAATGTGATCCTGAATGTCCGGGCATCTCCGGAGCCGAAGAATTATCTAAAAAAAAGTGTGATATTGTATATGAGGCATTAACAGTGTTGTTAACAGAACTATTATTTAACGTTTATTAGGAAAATTTATGCTCAAAAAATTTAGCTTAGTTTTATTTTTTTATAATTTAATATGTTTATCTGGGCCAAGATTATCAACATCCACATCAGGGGAATGTCCTCAAGTAAACGTAGAAGCAATTACAGGAGTTGATTTCCCACATGAACGACAAGATACGCTGGATCTTATTTATGCAATGTT
>Ga0155637_144_pt1 | contig 23549 bp, 26 predicted proteins | sample RifCSPhighO2_12_FD_107294 | JGI IMG/M metagenome (GOLD analysis project Ga0155637, IMG submission 107294) | candidate division TM6 bacterium RIFCSPHIGHO2_12_FULL_32_22
GACTTGTCTGCAACGAATTTTAAAAGTTTGAACGAAAGCCTTTGGAATCAAAAATATAATTTGCAAGAGGTAAAAATGTTGTTTAAAAAAATAGAACCGAGTGAAGAAATCAAATCTGAGACGCTGGAAATTAATTATATAAACATAGATGATTTTGCAAAAATTGATCTTTTGGTTGGTGAAATTAAAGAATGTCAAGAAGTTGAAGGTTCAGAGAAGCTTTTAAGATTGCAAGTTGATTTTGGACCACATGGAACAAGACAAATATTTTCTGGAATTAAGGAATGGGTTAAACCCCTTGATCTAATTGATAAAAAAGCAGTCTTTGTTTTTAATTTGAAACCAAGAAAAATGATGGGCTCAGAGTCTCAAGGTATGCTATTAGCAGTTAGCGATGAAAATAATAATGTAAGACCGATTTTTGTGCCAGATAATATTAGAACTGGAACTAAATTAAAATAGACTTGAATTTAGTTTTTTTTTAACAGACTTCTTCTGAAACCGCTCGAATCCCTCGATCCAGCCTTCGTTAAAACTTCGGCGGACAGGCGGGCCTTTAGTCCTGAGCAAAGCCGAAGGGTCGGGACGAGCGGATTAGAATATTTAAACCAACCGCTCGTGGTGAGCCATGTCGAACCATTCGAGCGATTAAGTGAGGTCTATTATAAATTTGGTAATAATTCATTTACCGATATTGTTGCTCTTTAGGAACGCATTCAAGCCTGTAACAATCAGTAAAATAGACAGGATTATTAAAACTATGTTCATACTAGCCTTGAATAGTCCTAAAGTGGAAAGTAATACTAAAGTGCCGATAATTATAGAAAAAACGCCTTCTAAACGCATCCCAAGTCCTTTTTTAGTTATAATTTAATCGTTAAAATAACCAAAGTGATTATTAAGTCAAATTATTCTTGATCTTGATCGTCTGAATTTACTACTCTTATAATTAATTAATGGAGGGTTTCATGAAAAAAAGCATAATTCTAATTTTACTTTTTTTAAATTCATATATTTTTTCTGAATTTGGCGGCGGTATAGCCGACATTTCTGAATTTCACGGTGGCATACTTGGCATTGTAGAAAAGAAGAAATATCTAATATGTGGGCAATCAAGATGTGAAATTGAAGAACAACACGAAAAAGAACATCATGAATAATAAATTGAACGGGCTCATTTTATGTACCGTTGTGTCTGGTTTTGTGTTTCTGATATCCGGTGATGGCGATGCTAATACTTGGAAAAGCATAGCAGATGTTGTAGTTGATGAAACTATAATTTCAAGCTCTAAGGGACCAGGATTTTCTGACTTTGTAAATGCTGAAGATAATATTAAAGGGTCAAGTTACACTATCTATAATAAAACCGATAAGCCATTGCGGGTATTATTAAATAATGGCAACGAATCAAAGAAAATCGACCCAAGGAAATCATTACAACTAAATTGTGATAAATACAAAGGTGTAGAAATAAAATCCGATTCCAAGACCAAATTAACAGTATCTAGTTCTGTTGGAAATACATCACTTAAATTAAATACATATTTCGGTACGTATTGCGGTAAAGATATCTTTGTAGAAAAAGCTTGATTACTTACATTCTTTGTTAGGACATTCTACCGTAGTTTGACCCTTAAATGTTTTTTCTGTCATAAATGGACCTTCACATTTAGGGCACTTTTCATCTTTTATTTGTCCAAAGACTGCGAATTTGCATTTTGGATAGTTGCTACAGCCCCAGAATGTACCTTTTTTCCAAGCTCGTTTAACAAGGTCTCCATTTTTACATTCAGGGCATTTAAAGCCAGCCTTTTCTTGATGAATATATTTACATTCTGGATAACCTGAACAAGCCAAAAACTCACCGAACTTGCCCTGAACTTTTCTCAGTGGCTTTCCGCATTTTGGACATGTTTCTTCTAATAATTCAGCTTTTTTAGTTTCTACCATTTCAATTTTTCCTTTGTCGGTTCTTGTAAAATTCGATGTAAATTTGCATTCTGGAAAGCCCAAACACCCAAGAAATTCCCCAGTCTTTCCAAATCTTATTGCCAAAATGTTCTTTTTGCACTCAGGACATTTTATGTCAGTTGGTTCAGTTACTTTGCCCTTTTTTTCTTTAAAGGCATCTAAATCATTCTGGAAGCTTTCGTAAAATTCTCTAAGTAACGTATCACGTTCCATTTCCCCTTTGGCGATTTTGTCTAAATCTTCTTCCATTAATGCAGTAAATTTTATGTCCATTATTTTTGGTAAATTTTCTTTTAATAAGTTTGTGACAGACATCCCCAATTCAGTAGGCACAAATTTCTTTTTTTCTAAATTTGTGTACGACCTTGCTCTAATTGTGTTTAGAATGGTCGCATATGTTGAAGGTCTGCCTATTCCTTCCTTTTCAAGCGCCTTAACAAGAGATGCTTCCGTATATCTTGGTGGTGCTTGTGTAAAATGCTGTTTAGGATCAATTTTCTTTAGGTCTACTTTATCTTTTTCTTTGATATGTTCTGGAATCTTAATCTGTTGTTCTGACTCTTCTTCATCAACTTGATAAAGTTTTAAGAAACCATCAAAAATTAGAGTCGATCCGGTAACTTTAAAAGTATATTTGTTATCTTCTATTAAAACTTGTCTTTGCGCATAAAGAGCAGGTTTCATTTGGCATGCCACAAATCTTTTCCAAATTAGATCATAAAGTTTATAGAGATCTGGTTCTAAATACTTTTTGATGCTTTCTGGAGTTATATAAATATCTATAGGCCTTATTGCTTCGTGTGCATCTTGAGTAGCCGCTTTTGTTTTTCTTACATATTCATTTGTGCTTGCAGGCAAATAATTTGCACCAATCTTTTCTTTAATAAAATTTCTAGTGCTAGTTAAGGCTGATTCAGCGATTCTTAATGAATCAGTTCTCATATAAGTTATCAAGGCTGTTGGAGAACTATCTTCTACTGCAACGCCTTCATATAGCATTTGTGCTAATTGCATTGTTTTTTTGACTGAAAAACCTAGTCTGTTGTAAGCTGCCTGCTGTAACGTACTTGTCATGAACGGTGGATATGGATTTTTAGTACGTTCTTTATCTTCAATAGATGTAATCTGAAAAGAGGACTTTTTTAGTTCATCAACAATTTTATCAGCGCCTTTTTGATCTTTAATTTTTGCGGGTTTTTTATTGATATTGGCCAGCATTGCTAAAATTGTGATTTTCTTTCCATCAACAAATGTGCCTTCAATGGACCAATATTCTTCCGGATTAAAACTCTTGATTTCTGCTTCTCGATCGCAGATTAATCTTAGTGCTACAGATTGAACTCTTCCGGCAGAGAGCCCTTTTGATATTTTTCTCCATAAAATTGGTGATACTTCGTAGCCTACCCACCGATCTAAAACTCTTCTTGCTTGTTGTGCTGCTACCTTTTTTAAATCGATTTTATGCGGATTTTCTATTGCTTCTTGAACAGCGCTTTTTGTGATTTCATTAAAAGTTATTCGTTCTACTTTGCTTTTCTTTGGAAGGACTTTTTCAATTTCTTGATCTATATGCCATGCGATAATCTCACCTTCTCTGTCAGGATCGGGTGCTAAATATACAGTATCTGCATTTGAAGCTTCTTTACAGATATCTGCAATGACTTTATCTTTGTTTGCTATAGGAACGTAATCAATTTTTATTGAACCATTAACTTTTACGCCAAGTTTTCTTGTTGGAAGATCTTTAATATGGCCCATAGTTGCCATTATCTTAAAGTCTTTATTTAAAAACTTAGATATCGTCTTTATCTTAGCGGGTGATTCTACAATAAGTAATTTTTTCATAAATCCTTGTAGTGAACTTAATCCAAAAATATAAAAATAACTGTTTTTCAAATAAAATAAAATAATGCTTAAAAAACTATATCTTATAATAAAATAAAAATTTTCAAAAAGTCAAAGTTTTATAAAATGAGATTTATAAGATTAAGGTTAAAGCATGTTTCTAACTAGAAATTTAAAGTAAAAAATGATATTTTTTTCAATATCAGTTTTTAGGATTAAATAATGTTCAGATTCGCGAACCTGTATGCATTTATTGTTTGTTTAATTTTAATAGCCCTATTTTTTTTGCTTAGAACTAAATTTTACAAAGCTGTGACATATAATTTTACATTAGTTTCTTATTTTCAACAAAAGGGTATAAAAAGCTTTAATTTGCCCTCTTATGTAAATTTGTTTTTAAGGCTTTTACTGCTGTTATGTCTGGCCTTTTTGATCGGTAAGCCTCAATTTGTAAAATATAGAACACCAACAAAAGTCGACGGTATAGATATTATGCTTCTATTTGACGTTTCGCAAAGTATGCAAAGCTTTGACGATTTGAAAGATAGAAGAACTCGTTTTGAAGTTGCGCAAGAGGAGGCAATAAGATTTGTCGATAGGCGTGTTAATGATGCCGTAGGGTTAGTAATTTTTGCCAAAGATGCAGTTACACGCTCTCCATTAACACTAGATAAGAATATGCTTAAATCGATTCTCGGTGATTTGCAGATGGGTATAATTGATGGAACTGGAACGGCAATTTCGAGTTCGTTATTAGCGGGTGCGAATCGGCTGAAGAAATCTAAAGCAAAAAGCAAAGTTATGATTCTTTTAACTGACGGTCAGCCTACGGTTAAAGAAGTTCCTATAGACGAGGTTATAAAGATTTTAAATGCGTTGGATATAAAAGTTTATACTATTGGGATAGGTGCTGAAAATGGAGGTTATTTTAATCATCCATTTTTGGGTTTAATTAGCGGAAACCATTCTTTGAATGTTGTACTTCTTGAAAAAATTGCATTAGAAACGGGCGGCCAGGCTTTTTTGGCGCAAAATCCTACGGAAATGAAAAATATTTACGATCAGATAGATTCTTTAGAAAAGACTATTTATGAAACGGACATTTATTGTAATTATATAGATTGGTTTGTGCCGATCTTATTGTTTGCAATATCGTTAATAATTGCTGAGCTGGTTTTATCAACATTTGTCTGGTTTATTCTATGATTAATATTACCTGGTTTTACCTCAAAAATTTGTACTTGTTTGGTTTTTTATTTCTCATTTTTATTTTGGCTTTATACAGATTGTTTAAGACAAGAAATACAGCGCAGTTTTTATCGCAAAATAATAAGCTTCTAAATAATTATTCACCTACAAAAAACATAATAAAGTTTTTTTTATTGATCATCGGTTCACTCTTTCTTTTTTTGGCTCTTCTAGGTCCGCAATGGTCAAAAAAACAAGAAGATGTTGAACAAAAGGGCAGAGATGTTTTAATTGCATTGGATATTTCCAAAAGTATGTTAGCTGAAGATATTAAGCCAAATAGATTGAATATTGCAAAAGATAAAATAAAAAAACTTGTTAGGTTGTTAGATAGTGATAGAGTAGCGCTTTTGTTATTTTCTGGAACGGCATTTATTCAATGCCCTTTGACAAGAGATATAGATTCATTTTTGAATATGTTAGATCAAGTGGATGTTGAAACTATTTCTAGTGGAACTACTGCAATTGATAAGGCATTAGTTGAAGCATTAAAAATGTTTGAATCTTGCAATGTTGATTCAAATAAAGTTGCAGTTCTTTTTACTGACGGAGAAGATTTTTCTTCGAATTTGGAAGAAGTTAAAGAAAAGGCCAGAAAAAAGAATTTATATATTTTTACCGTTGGTATTGGCACAATAAATGGTGCTCCGATACCGATTATTGATATTAATGGTAATAACAATGGCCATCAAAAATACAAAGACGGATCAATTGTTATTTCTAAGTTAAATGAACAAATGCTTGCTAAATTGTCAGAAGATAGTGGTGGTGTTTATATAAAATTAACAGAAAATAGTAATCAAGATTTAGATCAGATTTATAAACATGTGCAAAATTTTGAAGAAAGAAGTTTGGGAAGTAGATCATTAGAGAAATATGAAAATCAATATCCATATTTTGTTGTAATAAGCTTTGTCTGCTTTTTATTGGAGTGGATGTTATGATTTATTGGTTATTTGCTGTGTGTTTCTTTTTTACTATTTCTTCTCTAGATTTGAGTGATTATAAATTTGCAAAAGCTTATAATGGAAATGATTATTCAAAAGCTCAAGTTATTCTTGAAGAATCTTTAGTTGATAGGCCATTTGATCAAGCAAAACTCTATAATTTGGCAAATACTTTTTATAAACAAGAAAAGTTCAAAGAGGCTGCAAATTATTTTAAAAAACTATCTGAACAGAAATTAGATGATTCTGAAAAAGAGCAGACATTTTTTAATCTGGGAAATAGCCATGCTCAATTGAAAGAATATAAAGAGGCGCTAAAAGCATATGAAGAAGTTCTAAAAATTAATCCAAAAAATGAACGTGCTAAAAAAAATTATGAGATAATTAAAAAGCTCTTGGAGCAACAAAATAAGCAACAAGACTCGCAGCAGAATCAGAATCAAGATCAGCAAAATCAAGATGACGATAAACAGAAAGATAATGAAGATCAGAAGAATCAAGATAAATCTGATCAAAAAGACAAAAATGATCAGCAAAATTCTGACTCAGAACAAAAGAATCGAGATCAAAAAGATAACCCACAAAATAAAAGTTCCAACAAATCTGAAGGTTCAGACAAAAAGCCAGATTCAGACAAGGCAGACAAAGAAAAAACAGGCGATACTAAAAATAATAAAGATAATTTTGGTGATAGCGAAAATAAAGATAAAAGGGAACAGCCAAGGAAACAACAGGCAAAAAATGATACACAAAAGAATTCTGAAGATAAAAGATCTAATGATTCTAAGGAACAAAATAAAAAAGAAGATAGCACTCAACATAAACAGGAAATCAATAAACAAAATGGTCCTTCGCAAACTGATAAACAAAATAGCAAAGAAAATGGCATGGGTGCAAGTCAATCAAAATCAGGTCAAGATCAAGAGAAACTTCCTTTAAATCAAAAGCAAATGCAATTAATGGATTATTTGGATAAAGTTGATAATGAAATTAATAAGCAATTGATAAAAGTTTATACAGCAAATGAATCAGAAAATGACAATGAATATAATTGGTAAAATTTTTATAATCTTATTAACAAATTTTGCATGTCTGCTATCGCAAGCACATTTAGCAATTTTGGATCTGAATGGTGTGGCGATAAAACAAGCTGGCGTGGGAGTGCCATTTGTTTTAAAAGTAGACATAGAACGCGGAGCAAATGATAATACTAAGCCAGAAATAGAAGGTTTAAAAAATAAAAATATTACATCTAAATATGAAGGTACGTCGAGTACAATTACAAATATTGCTGGGCAAGTAACAGTTGAAAGATCATTTAAATATATTTTGAGAATCGATACTGAAGGAACGTATCAGTTAGGTCCAGCAAAGTTATATGTGCAGGGTGACGTCTTAGAGTCTAATGTTGTCTCAGTAAAAGTTGGCCCAGAGCAGATAACAAAGCGCAAACAAAATTCAAATACAGCTGAACTAAAAATAGAAGTTGATAAATTAAATCCATTTCAAGGTGAAAAAGTAAACTTTAAACTTGTTTTGAAGGGATACGGCCAGCCGAATATTGTCGGCATTTCAGATCCTGAATTGAAAAATTTTAACATTGAAAAAGTTGAAGGGCCTTTTGAGAATTCTTTTTATGAAAAAGATCAGAAGGTGTTTACTCTTGTTTGGGATTATACGATTTATCCCAATAAAACTGGAAAAATAATAATTCCATCTGTTAGTGTAGTATTGAAGATTCCAGACCAGAATGATAATTCTATATTTTCAGCATTTTTTAATTCATTTAAAAAAGAAACAGTATCGTCCAATTCTTTGATTTTGGATGTAAGAAAGCTGCCAAAAGGTAATTTTGATGCGGTGGGTACATTTACAAACTTTGAAATAAAATTAGATAAGCACAAATTAGAGCAGGGTAACGCTGCATTATTAAAATTCGTTCTTACGGGTGAAGCTAATTTAAGCAACATTGATTTGGATATCAAAAATGTGCCGCAGGAGCTAAAGGTCTACAAATCTAACAGTGAGATTTATGGAAATGCAAAAACTTTTGAGTTTGTTGTGCAGGGAATTAAGCCCGGTGAATACATAATTCCTGCACAAAGTTTTGGTTATTTTGATCCACATTCGGAAATTTTTAATACTTTAAAAACAAAAAACAAGAAAATAAAAATAACAGAATCAAAATTGGATAGTTACAAGAATCAAATAAGTGATACCAAAAAAGCAGGTTTAGATACTGCTATTGATGCCGATGCTAGTTTAATTTTAGAAAATAATCTTGTTTATCATGAGCCTATTAAATTACCAAATATTTTATTTTTTATATGTTTAATTTTTCCAGGCTTAATATCATTGGGGTTGTTTTTTTATTCTAAATTCAAAAATTCAAAAAATTATAAATTATTTGTTCTTAAAAAGCGATTAGATTTTGGTGATATTCATTTAGTATTTATTGAGATTGCTAGTATAAAACTAAACAAAAATATGTCACAGGTGAGCATACAAGATCTACAAAATTTAATTGATGACAAAAACTGGCAAAGCTTTGTTAATAAAATTATTGCCATGAATTACGATGGTGCGTTGCAAAATAAGAAAAGAGACGAGCAGCTTATACAAGAGGCAAAATACTGGGTTTCAGTTATAGAAAAATCATGAAATATATATTTTTTATACTATTTTTTTTGAATATTTCCGGGCAAGAAGCATTTTTGTTGGGCAATAAATTTTTCAAAGAAAAGGAGTACGTACAGGCAATAAATTCATATAATAAGATCAAACATAAAGGATTTGGTGCTTGGTTTAATATTGGAATTTCTAATTTAAAACTTGATAATTATTTGGGGGCTTTAGTTGCTTTTAAAAGGGCAGAAAGAATAGCTAATTACAAAGAAATAAATTTAGTAAATCAGAATTTAGAGCGTATTTATAACAAGGTAAATTTGCCGTTTAAGCCTAGCCATTTGATTAAATTTCTAAAATTTTTTAGCTTTATTTTTTTGCAGTTGATTTTGATTTTATTGATATATTCTATTTTTGCTTTGATTTACAAAAGAAAATTCTTTCAATATGTGGTCGTCCTGAGTACTCTATTTATTTTTTTTGGTATAATTTATTTTTTGAAAAGCAAGATTGCATTGGAAAGAAAATGTATAGTTACAGGATTGATAGAAAATGATAAAATTGGCGAAATTGATTTGTACGTTGGCCCTGGGCAAGAGTTTCACAAAATTTATGCTTTGAACTTTGGGCTAGAATGTAAAATAAAAAAAGAAGTTCAAGATTGGTTTTTAATAAATTGCAAAAATAAGAATGGATGGATTAAAAAAAATGATTGTACTGAAGTATGAAAAAAGTATTTATTTTTAAGAAGCTATCCGATATTAATCAGATAGCTTTTGTTGTTGTAATTATCGCAGCTTTTATTTCAGGAGCTGCGATGCTTTTTCAATATAGCTATTTAAAAGCTCGTTCAAATGAATTGTTGGATTTACAGAAAGAATATAGAAGTTATCTTATTAAACTTAAATGTTTAATTGATGATTTTCAAAAATCTTCTGATCAAGATAGCAGTTCACTAGTTGACGAAAAAAAAAAGTTCTTAGTCGTTAATCGGAGGCCTGAATATCTAAGAAAGTCTTTAATTCAGTATCTAAAAAACAATAATTTAGAATACGAATTAGGTGAACTTCAAAAACTAAATTTTGTTCCAGACTCAGTAATTCAAAGACCAGTAAGCCGCATCAGAGCTCGATCTCGATCACTGAAAAAGGATCACGAATCATCTTATCATTTAATTAGAACGATTTCTGATATTACATTTTCATGGCCTTTGGATTTTAACTCTTTTTGGATTAGCTCATATTTTGGTCCTAGAAAAAATGCTGATAGATCCAATGGTTTTCATTATGGGTTGGATTTAGCTTCTTTATCGGGTACAATAGTAAAGGCTTCCGCTTCTGGCATTGTAAAAGAAGCAGGTTATTCACCTGGTTATGGAAACACAATTTTGATTGAACATAACAAAAAATATAAAACCAGGTATGCTCATTTACATTCTATTTGTGTTAAAATTGGCCAAAAAGTAGAGAGAGGTTCAAAGGTGGGGGCTGTGGGTAACACTGGTTTGGTTAGATGTGCTGGAAGGGATCCGTCTCATTTACATTTTGAATTTTATATAAGAAATAAAAGAATAAATCCGTTATGGGTTTTACCCAAGATAAATTTAAAAGGATAATATGAAAAGAATTATTGCCTGGATAAGAAAACCTAATAAAACATTTAGCGAGCAGATAATAGAACTTTTATTTGTTATAATTCCGATCGCATTTATTATAAGAACTTTTGGTTATGGATTATATCAAGTTCCAACGGGTTCGATGGAAACGACATTATTAGTTGGAGAAAGGTTTGTAGCGGATAAATTTACAATATGGTTTTCTAAGCCTAAAAGAGGCGACATAATTTCATTCAACGATCCAACATTTAAATATTCTGATAACAAACTTATTAAATTAATTCAAAAATATGTATGGCTTCCTGCAGCTCATGCTCCAGAAAATTGGACAAAAAGAGTAATCGGAATTCCAGGAGATCATTTAAAAGGTGTTGTTGAAGATGGAAAGCCAGTTATTTATTTAAAGAAAAAAGGCGAATCAGAATTTGCAAAATTAGATGAACCGTATATCAATAAATATCCACTGTTGTTTATATATCATCCAAGTACTGCGCGTGTTTTGTGGTATGAAAGTTATAATCCAGCATGTTCTTATGTTGGTCAGCCGTTTTATATAATGACAGAAGCGCAAGTTAAGTTGGGTGCAAAATATGCGTCAATGGCTGGATATCCAGCAACGTTGTATCCAAATACGCCATTAGTTATTGATCCTGGAACTCCACATGAAAAACAGGGTGACGTGTATGATGTTCAGCTTGGAGATGATGAGTATTGGGTTTTAGGTGATAATAGACTAGGAAGTAAAGATTCTCGTTTTTGGCAGAAGTTAGATGGTTCTCAAATTCATGGCAAAATTATTTATAGAATTTGGTCTATGGATACAACAGAATCATGGTTAATAATCGATCTAATTAAAAATCCTATTAAAATTTGGGATAAAGTTAGGTGGGCGCGTTGTTTTGAATTTGTAAATTAACACAGATCAATTTTGTTGAACCTTTTATAACTCAAAAAAAGTTGCAACTAAGTGGTTTTCTGATAATTTATTTTTAAATTGTTTTAAGGTTTTGTATGCACTTTAAGAAAATTTTTGTCTTGTTATTTTTGATTCTCCTAAATGGTTGTAGTTGTACAAAAAAGAAAGCCGATTTAATTGTAATTAATGTGCTTGATAAAGAATTGTATAATGACTGTCATATAAAAGGCTCAATAAATATACCCTTTGAATCTTTAGAAAATGAATCTAAAAAATTAGATAAAGATGCTACGGTCGTTCTATATTGTTCAAATTACATGTGTACTGCTAGTAAATTTGGCGCATCCATGCTAAAAAACATGGGCTTTAAAAAAGTTTATGCTTATGAAGCTGGCATGGCAGATTGGTATCAAAATGGACTTCCTGTTGTCGGTGAATGTAAACAAGATTACTTAAAAGAAAAATCTGAAAAGCCGGAATTAGAAGATGAAGACGTTGAAATTATAACAACGAGTTCCTTGAAAGATATGATAAAAAGAATGCTTGCTGTTAATATTGCTTCATAGTAGGATAATAGCTTATTGGCGGCATAGCCAAGTGGTAAGGCATGGGTCTGCAAAACCCTGATCCCCGGTTCGAATCCGGGTGCCGCCTCCAATGAGCTATGCTTTTAAACTTGCAAAGAGCGATCTATCTGCTAATTTTAGAAATAGAAAAGAGGGTTCTAATGCGAGTATTGAATTAGCCGGGGTGGCGGAATGGTAGACGCAAAGGACTTAAAATCCTTCGGGCGTTAAGCCCGTGCCGGTTCGAGTCCGGCTCTCGGCACCATGCTACGAAAATGCTTATGCATTTCCTATGCATGGCAAGCCAGTAAATTTAATGGTGGTTATAAAAAATGGAGAAAAATTTTAGGTGCCAACTTTTAGTTATCAAAAGTAACTAAAGGGTAAATATGAACAAAGCATTGTTAGTAGAGCAGATGTCCAAAGTGACAAGACTGCCGAAAGCTACTTGTAAGGCTGCTTTAGAAGGTTTTATCTCTGTAATTAGTAGTGCATTAAAAAAAGACAAATCTGTAGTATTAACAGGTTTTGGTACCTTTTCTGTCATGAAAAGGAAGTCGAGAACCGGCGTTAATCCTGCTACAGGGGTTAAAATGAAAATACCTGCTAGAAAAGTTCCAAAATTCAAAGCTGGTAGAGCTCTAAAAGATATGGTAGCACAGTAACCAGAAGGGCCCTCATTCGAGGGCCTAAGTTTTTTATTCCTTTTTTCCTTGAAAAACGGCGACAATTCAAATTATAATTAAATAAATCTATGATTAGATAAAATCTACCAAAGGAGAATTTATGGATACTAAAAGTTCAAATATTCAAGAATCGGCTCTTGGGTTTTTTCAAAAGGCCAAGAATGCTGTTATAGATTGGGTTAATAAATTAGATTTGAATAGCAAGAAAGTTATTGAAATTTTGACTTTTTTTGCCATTGGATTTTCTTCTGGATTTTTGTTGAAGAAATATTTCAAGTATGTCTTTATATCTGTTTTGGTTGTACTTCTTGCAGTATTTTTGCTCGAAAATAGCGGATTCATTCATGTAGATTGGAGCAAAATTAGAGGATTTATAGGTATATCTTCAGCTGATACTGTAGATTCTGTTTTTAATGTGATTATAAATTGGATAAAGTCGAATATATTATTAACAATTAGTGGTGCATTAGGGTTTATTATCGGATATAAGGTAGGCTAAACCAAGGAAAATAAATGGAGAGTTTTGCTGAAAGATTTATAAAAATTTTAGCAGATCAAGGTTCGATTACTAATCAGGATGCAGATTCAATAATTAAAGATTTCAAGTCGAGATCTCAAGAATCGTTAGTATACTTCTTAGTTGATGAAGGCTTGGTACAGAAAAACCAAATCTTAAAAGCACTGAGCAGATATTATAATTTGCCTTCGTTTGATGCAACTGGCTATCTTTTTGATAATGATTTGGTTGGTTCATTTCCGAGAGAATTTTTGACGAGTAATGGCATAATCCCATTAAGCATGGAGCAGTCTATTTTAACTGTTGTGGCTGCAGAGCCGGATCAAGCAGGCTTGGCTTCAAGAATTATGGAATACATGGATGCCAATGTTGAATTTGTTGTTGGTATCAAGCGTGATATTTGGGATGCTATTCAAGAATTTTATTATACGTCAGTTACAGATACAGATTTTGTTGAAAAAGAAGAAAATGCTGAAGATGAATCTATCGTAGATGAGATTTAATCTTTTGATGGGGGTTCAAAAGTGTCTGATGTTGTTTCAATTGTTGATAATTTAATTCAGCGAGCTATTGAAAAAGGAGCATCAGATATTCATTTAGAAAGCCGTGCAAATAACTTAAGAATTCGTTTTAGATTAGATGGGCTTTTACATGATCAAGAATCAATAGAAAAATCTATCATGGATCAAGTCTTGTCGCGTATTAAAGTTTTGGCTAATATTGATACTTCCAAAAAAAGGATTCCTCAAGATGGGAAATTTAGCATTAGAAATGAAGATAAATTAATAGATTTGCGTGTTTCAACATTTCCAACGATTTATGGACAGAAGTGTGTTATAAGGATTTTGGACAATGATACAAAAATTGTTCAGTTGGATCAATTAGGATTCTATGAAGAAACTCTATCAAAATTTATGGATATGCTTAATAAATCAACAGGATTTATTTTAGTTACGGGACCTACAGGTTCTGGAAAAACAACAACTTTGTATGGCGCTCTTTCTCATCTAAACTCATCAGAAAAAAACATTATAACTTTAGAAGATCCAGTTGAATATTGCATCGATGGTGTTTGCCAAGGACAAATAAACAATGTTTCTGGATTCACATTTGAAAAAGGTATACGTTCACTTTTACGTCAAGATCCTGATATTGCAATGATTGGTGAAATCCGTGATAAAGAAAGTGCAAAAATTGCAATTGAAGCTTCTTTAACTGGACACTTGGTTTTTAGTACTTTGCATACAAATGATGCGCCAAGTGCAATTATGCGGTTAATGGATATGGGAATTGAACCATTTCTGATCAATGCTTCACTATCTGGCGTATTAGCACAAAGACTTGTTAGAAAATTGTGTGCATGTAAGGTGCAACTTGATTCTGTATATAAACCAAATGGTTGCCCAAAATGTGATCAAGCTGGTTACAAAGGCAGATGTGGTATATTTGAATTACTTCAATTAACAGATGGTTTACGAGCTTTAATCAAAGAAAAACCTTGTTTTGAATCGATATATCAACAATCTTTAAAAGATGGTATGAAAACCTTAAAACAGGATGCGCAACAAAAAGTTAAAGATGGAATTACTTCAGTGGAAGAAATTTTAAGAGTTATTAATTAAAGCCGAATCGTTTAAGAACGTATTGGCCAACGCCTTTAACTATTTTTTCTGGAGCACTTAGATTTTTTGTAGTGTTCAAATTTAGTTTCTCAAAAACTTTTTTGTTTTTATTAACGAACTCTATAAACAGTTTATAAGTATTTGTATTTGTTAGTTGTAAATTTTCTACGAGTATCAGCTTTATTCTAGAATCATAATGATTTTTTTCATCAAAATTTTCCGCAGATGCATTTTTTTGTATCAATAATTGTAAAATTTCAGTCTTGGGTTCTCGCTGTTTACACAATGCAGCGGATGCTTCTAGAAGTGGTATACTAAATCCATCAATTCTACAATTGGCATTGGCACCTTTTTCGATGGCAAATTTTACAAGATCAAAATTATTATTTCTACAGGCGTTTGCCAAAAGCTGATTTAATGAATCAGTTTGTATACAGGCGTGCGGAGCCAATTCAATTAATTCTTCTAAATCTTTTACTCTTAATCTATGTTCAACACAGTGTTTAATTGCATTATTTAGTTGTTCCTCTTTTTTTTCATCATTACATACCTTGAAGCAGGTTTTAGTTATGAAATTTATAGGTTGAATACTGAATGTTAAGCATGTTATGGCTAAAAGTATTCTTTTCATCGCTTCCTTTTTTAAGTTTAATCTTTGTCATTTTTTGTTATTATAAGCTATAAATAGGTTTTTAAATGCTCAAAATTTCAAATCTTTCAGTTAAAGTTGATGACAAACAGATTCTGAATAATTTAAATCTAAATCTTGAACTTGGCAAAATTCATGTTTTGATGGGTCCTAATGGGTCAGGCAAAAGTACTTTGGCCTATTCGTTGATGGGCCATCCAAGCTATGAGATTATATCAGGCGAGATTTTTTTTAACACAAAAAATATAACTGAACTACCAGCATATAAAAGAGCCAAGCTCGGTTTCTTTTTGTCTTTTCAGAATCCATTAGAAATTCCTGGTCTTAAAGTTTTTGATTTCTTAAAAGAATCTTTTTCTGCGTTTACTGGCAAAAATATTTCTGTAACAGAGCTTTATGAAGAGCTAAAAATTTTGTGCAAAAAGTTAAATTTAGATCCAGTATTTTTTGATAGAAATTTAAATGAAGGTTTTTCGGGTGGCGAAAAGAAGCGATTAGAAATTTTGCAAATGTGTCTATTAAAACCAAAAGTTGCAATCATTGATGAAGTCGATTCTGGCTTGGACGTAGATTCACTTAAAATAGTTGCTAATGCAATTTTAGGGTTAAAAACAGAAGATCCAGACTTAACAATAATTTTGATTACGCATTATCAGCGTATTTTGAATTATATTCATCCGGATTTTGTCTATATTTTGCATAATGGCCAAGTTGTTAAAACTGGTGATTTTTCCCTGATTAGTAAAATAGAATCTCAAGGTTATAATGCATTTATCTAAGCAGAATTTTTTCAAATCCAAAAAAGGTCTTAATAAAGAAATTGTCATAGAAATTTCTGAAAAAAAGAATGAACCAGGCTGGATGACAGATTTTCGTCTAAAAGCGTTAGGAATTTTTGAACAAAAACCGATGCCAACTTGGGGTGCAGATCTATCTGAGCTTGATATAAATGACATTTACTACTATTTAAAACCGATCAGAGATAAACATACTTCTTGGGATGAAGTTCCAGATAGAATAAAAGAAACGTTTGATAAACTTGGAATTCCAAAAGCAGAACAGAATCTTTTGGCTGGAGTTGGTGCACAATTTGAATCTGAAGTAATTTACAAAAATCTAAAACAACAATGGCGAGATCTTGGCGTTATTTTTACAGATACAGATAGTGCACTTAAAGAGTTTCCTGAAATTTTCAAAAAATATTTTTCTACTATTATTCCACCAACTGATAACAAGTTTGCTGCACTAAATTCTGCAGTCTGGAGTGGTGGAAGTTTTGTTTATGTGCCAAATGGTGTGAAAGTTGATTTGCCATTACAAGCATATTTTAGAATTAATGCGCAAAGCATGGGACAATTTGAAAGAACTTTAATTGTGTGTGAACCTGGAAGTTTTGTTCATTATATTGAAGGTTGCAGTGCGCCTGTTTACAGTAAAAGCTCTTTGCATAGCGCAGTTGTAGAAGTTATCGCTTTGGAAAATTCTCATGTTCGTTATACAACAATTCAGAATTGGTCAGAAAATGTTTATAACTTGGTTACAAAGCGTGCAATCGCAGATAAAAATGCCAAAGTTGAATGGGTGGACGGAAATTTTGGTAGCAAAGTTACAATGAAATATCCTTGCATAATTTTAAAAGGCGAAGGTTCAAAAGGACAGATAATCTCTTTGGCTGTAGCTGGCAAAAATCAGGTTCAAGATGCGGGTGGAAAAGTTATACATTTGGCACCAAAAACAACTTCATCTATTATTTCCAAATCTATCAGTAAAAATGGTGGTAGAGCTAGTTATCGCGGTCTTTTAAAAGTAATTAAAAATGCAAAACAATGTAAATCTAGAGTTCAGTGTGACGCATTAATTTTTGATAATGTTTCTAGATCTGATACGTATCCCACGGTGGATGTTAGAGAACCATTTTCTGATGTTGGACACGAAGCTTCTGTGAGCAAAATTAATGACGTCCAGTTATTTTATTTGATGAGTCGTGGTTTATCAGAACAAGAAGCGCGCGCAATGATTGTAAATGGTTTTATTGATTGTTTTGTTAGTGAGCTTCCGATGGAATATGCAATAGAAATTAATAGATTGATTGCAATGGAAATGGAAGATTCAATTGGATAAAATTTTTACCAAACAAAATTCTGAATTGGATGTTGATTTATCAGTATCAAAATCAGAAAATTTAGAAATTAGAATCAATGAAAATTCGTGCCTAAAAACATTTGCTTTAAATGGCTTTGGAAAATTACGCGATCTAAAAATCAGTTGCGGAAAAAACACAAATTTTACCTTGAACTTTTTGATCAAAAGTGAGACAAATTTAGATTTATCAATTTTACTAGCAGGTGAAAATTCATCTGCAAATATAAAAGGTGCGTATATTTTAGACAATTGTAATATTACAATTAATACACATCAAAATCATTTAGCTAGAAGTACAACAAGCAGTTTAGATATCAGGGGCTTGCTAAGAAACACTTCAAAATCGATTTATAATGGCAAAATATTTATAGATAAAATAGCTCAGTTTTCCAATGCAACTCTCTACAACAAAAACATTCTTCTTTCAGAAGAGGCTAATGCCATTTCTATTCCAAGCCTGGAAGTTTTAACTGAAGATGTTAAGTGTTCTCATGGCAGCGCCATTGGCCCATTAGATAAAGAACAGCTGAATTATTTGATGGCTAGAGGAATAAGCCCTAAAGAGGCAGAATCTCTGCTTTTAGAGGCGTTTTTAAGCTAGAAGCACCCTTTTATTGAAATTGACCTTTTTTTAAAACCTGCTATAATTTAATTACTATTTGAATAAATGGAGTAATCGTGAATAAAATAACTATTTTTTTACTAAATCTTGTATTTTTTACTGCTTTTTCAGCTGAAGTGACTTTTCTTTCAGAGGGGGAGGCTTTTCTTCCTTATATACACAATTTGGGCATCTTGGTCTCTGAATATTGTAGCCAATTTGGAAAAGTGAAATTTTTTGCAGATCAGACAGAGTTTTCTAAGTTGGATTGCAAGGCTGAATTTCATAGTGATACTTTAAGGCAAATATGCTACGACCTTTTTAATAAAAACAAGCGCTATTTTACAGATATTAGATCATCTAAGGAATTTAATGAAAAACTAGATGATCAAATATTATTTGAGCAATTTTTTACTGATAACTTTTTAGTTGAAAGGATACATGCGGTCTCATTTAATTCAACTGTATCTAAAAAGGTTATTTTAAGATTGATAGAAAATGAAAAAGAAAGCATAGATATTTCTGTTTTTAAATTAACAGATTATGCAATAATTTCGGCTTTAAAAAAAGCTGCTCAAAATGGAGTTAGGGTTAGAATTATTTTGAATAAAAGTTCAACTAAGAACAAGTATGATTTTTATACGTTTGAGAATTTTGATGTTAAATATTATGAGTCTCATGATAATGAAATATTGCATCATAAATATGTTATCTTCGGAAGAAACATAAAAAATAAATCAATTTTAATCAATGGTTCTGCAAATTTATCAACAGCAAAAGATTTGCAAGAAGATACTCTTTTTACAGAAGATATAGATTTATTAAGCGCTTTTAAGAAAAATTTTCAACAATTAATTGAAGGTATAGATTCAGGCCAATTTAAATTTTCTAATAATTCTAAATTTGCAAATCAGCTACATAAACAATGTTTATTCGATTCTTCTCTAGTAAAATTTGCTTTGATTAGACTTATTCAAAATGAAAAAAGGTCTATTAGAATAGCAACAATGTATCTTTCCGATTTTGATATTATCAGGGAGATTCGAGCTGCCAAAAGAAGAGGTGTTAGTGTTTGTGTTATAGCAAGTAAATTACAATTTAAAATTGTTGATCATGAGTTAAATACACTCCATAATAAGTATGCAATTTTTGATTGTACGCTGGGAGGTAAAAAATTGCTTTGTACGGGATCTTGCAATTTTTCTAAAGCAGCTTTTTCTAATTTGGAAAATGTTTTAATTTTAGAGGATCCAAAATTAGTTGCTGAATATGAAAAAAACTTTACCGCTTTAAAGTGGATGTCAATAGCTAGGACAAGTCCAAGTTTTAATTAAAAATGAATATTAAAAATCTTTTTCCTATTTTTAAAAATAGGCCGGAAATAACATATTTAGATAGTGCGGCAACTTCACAGAAACCGCAGCAAGTTATAGACGCCATGTCTGAATACTATTCTATGAACAATGCAAATATTAAACGCGGAATATATTCTCTAGCAGAAAATACAACAACTGCTTATGAGGATGTTCGTGTTAAAGTTGCAAGTTTTGTAAATGTACAACCGGAAGAAATTGTCTTTACTTCAAGCGCAACTGAAGGTGTAAATTTTATTGCGCAAGCTTGGGGTTCAAAAAATATTTCTGCAGGTGACGAAATTCTTGTTACAGAATTGGAACATCATTCCAATTTTTTGCCATGGCAAAGGTTAGTCCAAGAAAAGGGTGCAATTCTAAAGATTGCTCCTATTAAATTTGATGGAAAGCTGGATTACGAAGCTTTTTCAAATTTAGTTACGCCAAAAACAAAATTAATTGCATTAACAGCTCAATCTAACGTTACAGGTGAAATTGTAGATTTAAAGCGAGTAGTTAAGCTTGCCAAACAGATTGGTGCTAAATTATTTGTTGATGCTGCGCAAGCAATTGCGCATAAAAAAATGGATTTGAAAACACTGAATTGTGACTTTTTGACTTTTTCTGCACATAAAATTTTTGGACCAACAGGAGTTGGTGTTTTATTTATTAAAAAAGAAATTCAGGATGAAGTACAGCCATATCAAGTTGGTGGTGGCATGGTTTTTGAAGTTGGTATTACAGACTCTAAATGGCTACAACCGCCACACAAATTTGAAGCTGGTACGCCACCAATAGCGCAGGTGATTGGTTTAGGTGCAGCAATAGATTTCATAAATGCAAACATTAATTTTGATGAACTTCATAAACATGAAACTAGCTTATCAAAAGCCTTAGTTGAAGAATTACAAAAAATTGATGCTATAAAGTTTGTAGCTGACCCAGAATTACTAAAAGGCGGACATGTTGTAACATTTAATATTAAAGACCATCATGCTCATGATGTAGCAGCGTTTCTGGATAAATTTGGCATTTGTGTACGAGCAGGAAATCATTGTGCGCAGCCGTTGCATAAAGCGTTAGGAATAAATTCATCTATTCGTGTAAGTTTTGCTGTTTATAACACTATGGAAGACGTTTACAAATTAGTTAATGCGATCAAGAAATTATAAAGATACTTTTCTTTTTATTTTATCTTTGATTATTCTGATAGAAGATTATTAATTTGAAAATAAGCGCAGATGAAATCAAATACAGAAAGTTATAAAAAAATAATTTTGCCAGTTATAGAAAGTAAATAGGGATTTTAGTGAAAATTAGATTAACCATTTTTGTAATCTTGGCAGTTTTATTATTAGCAATTGGTTGTTATTCTTGTAAAGATATCGGCTTAAATATTATTCGTGATCAAGGATTGTATGCAACTACGTTTGTTAATTCGAATTACGCCTGTTCAATCTTTTTATATATTCTTGGCTACATAATTTGTGTAGTTTCTACTTTGCCTTTATCTGCAATAATGACAGTTCTTGGTGGCTTTTTATTTGGTGTATCACAAGGAATTGTGTTTTCAGTTATAGGTGCTGCAGTTGGAGCTTCATTAAGTTTCATTTTTTTTAGACATGTTTTAGGACGTCAATTTCAAAAACATTATGCAGCTCGCTTAAGTAAATTTAATGCTGGAGTTGAAAGACATGGATCTCTTTTTCTTATTATGAGTCACTTCTTATTTTTGCCATTCTTTATCATTAATGCTTTAGCGTCTATGACCAGAATATCTTATTGGACATTTTTGTGGACAACCGTAGTAGGAATAATTCCTGGTACACTTTTGTATTCTTATGCTGGTTATCAACTAAGAATTGCGAATTCTACGGGTGAAATTTTTTCATGGAAAATTATTCTGATTTTTTCCTTGATACTCGTAGTTCTTTTTGGGTCAATTATTTTGCAAAATTACAAGAGCAACAAAAAATTTTAATCATCTGCGCTTGTGCCTTCTTTAGGTGAAGTTTTAAGTTTCTTTGTTTTCTGAAATGTTTGTAAGCATATTGAACAGTGAGATTCATTATGATTGTCTATGTTTTTTAATTCATTTGGATTTATTTCTTGATTGCAATATGGACATGATTTTCTTGTTTGCAGTGCGGTTTGTATGCATCCTAAATGGAAAATGTGCTTACAAGGTGTAAGCACTTGTGTATCATCTTCTATTTTGTGAATAGGATCATCTGCTGGTAACAATTTTTCTTCGCTATTTGCCCAATTATCCATAGATTCTAACATCTCTTTTTTATTTACCCTAGATATTACTCTACTGTCTTCGTCTTCAGGATTTTCCAAATAAACGACTGTTGATGCAGATATTATAATCTCTAATTGGCGTCTGAATCGCGTTGAATCACAATCTAGTAATCTTTTGTGATTGTATTCTGCTTCTTGCATCGATATGAATCTAGCTTCATCTATTTCAATTAAATTAGAATTTTGAGATTGATTGCTTGATTGTGTGTGTACGCTTTCTGTGTCATTTTGTACTTCTTCCTCTCCTGCAGCTTCTTGTGCCTCTTCAAGGAACACGCGTATATCGGATGGTGATACTTCTTGAGAATTATTCCTTGAATGTGTATGGACGCTTTCTGTATCAGTAAATTGTCTATATTCTTGATTTTCTCCTTCAGAATCAGAAGAATAAATGGAAATGATCACCAAAAATACAAGCGCAAAAAGCTTTTTGAACATAATTTGCCTTTACAATGATTTTTATATGATATCAGACTTGTAAAAAAAGATTATCTCTTTTTAACAGTGGAAATATTTTCTAAGCATATACAACAACTCGTATCTTGTGGTACGTATCCAGCAATTTTCTTTCTATTGATTGTTGTCCTACAAAGAGGACATCGTGAATTTTGAAGTAGCCATCTGTTTAAACAGTCTTTGTGAAAGAAGTGGTGGCATCCTGTTTCAATTTGCACATAACTGATTTTTTTGTTTTTTAATGTCCTTTCTCGTCTAGAAGTTCTCGTTTCTGAAATTGGATAATCACGAATATATTCTTCAATTCTTCTGTATCGCAATATAGATTCTGTTATTAAATTCTCAAGTTGTTGAATCATTCTGTCATTATTAACATAAATATTACGATCCCGAAAAAAGATATAAGTTTCTCGATTTGAGAATATTGACATGCGAACTAAATGGCTAAGTGTATCTGGAAAACTGCTTGCAAATTCTGGATGTTGATATGCTGCATATTGAATGGCATTTATTTGTGCTTGATCAAGTATAACCCATGAAGTAGTATCCATTAAAAATAACTTTGTAAAATTAAGACAAAAAATAAGAAATATTAATTTTTTCATAGTTTCCCTTTCCCTATGAAATTTGTAATAACTCTATTCCTGCTCTAAAATTAAAGTAAATATTTCATATCATTACCATAATAATGGTTTAAGGGCGCCATGTTTTTAAACAAATTTTTATCCCAATCTGGAATTAGCTCACGTCGTAAAGCCGTTAATGAAATAAAAAATGGCCACGTTAGTGTAAATGGTCACGTTATAAAAGATCCGGCTTTTAGAGTTAAAGAATCGGATACAGTGACTTATAAAGGTAAAAAAATTCAACAAGAAAAGCACATTTATATTTTATTAAATAAGCCAGAAGGTTATATAACTGCAGTTTCTGATACGCATGGCCATAAGCACGTTATGGACTTGATAGATTTGCGTGGAAAAGTGCGCTTGTTCCCTGTTGGCCGTTTAGATAAAGATTCAACGGGTCTGTTATTGATAACAAATGATGGAGATTTAGCACAGAAATTGGCTCATCCGAAGTATGAAATTTCAAAGTTGTATGAAGTTGTATTAGACCAAAATTTTGATTCGGAATTTTTTGCAAAGTTACTCCAAGGCATAAAGCTTAAAGATGGAATATCAAAAGCTGATAAAATATTTTATACAAAAAGATCCTCTAGAAAAAAGATCTCAATTGAAATTCATAGCGGCAAAAACAGAGTTGTAAGAAGACTCTTTAAGTCGTTGGGATATAATGTCGTAAAACTGGATAGAGTTGAATATGCGACTTTGTCTAAACGAGGTTTAAACAAGGGTGAGTGGCGATATCTAACGGGAGAAGAAGTTAAAAAGCTAAAAGCGCGTCATTTTGAGTATGCTGAGCCAGTTGTATGAAGAATTTTAACGATTACAGAGACATCGCATAGGCCTTCGCAGAAAATATTAGAT
>Ga0155637_165_pt1 | contig 22775 bp, 24 predicted proteins | sample RifCSPhighO2_12_FD_107294 | JGI IMG/M metagenome (GOLD analysis project Ga0155637, IMG submission 107294) | candidate division TM6 bacterium RIFCSPHIGHO2_12_FULL_32_22
AAAATCTATATCTACTATCAGCTAATCGCAAATCAACCAATAATGCGTCAGGATGCCTTTCAACTGTCATTGTAGACTTCCCTGTTCCCCTAGGTCCAAATAAGAAATAACTCGAATTTGGCTCCTTAAATACTCTTTTAATATATTTAATCATCGCCGGTTCCGTCATTTTTCCTTCCATTATGACGGAATCACCGTCACTTTGCAAGAGATCGCAAAAAATTCTAAATAGACCTTCATAATACCGTAAAATATAGTTATAATTATACAAATTCTTAATATAAATTTACAAAGGATCAGCATGGCAAAAGAACAAAAGTCAGAAAATATAAGTTCTAAAAGCAAAAAAAATGAAATTTTAGAAGCTTACAATGAGTTGTTAGAGAAAGTCAAAACTGAATCAAGCGATCCCCAAGAATTAAAAACTATGCAAGAAACTAAAACAATTGTATCTAAGGCTGCAGGATTAACATCAGATAACATAAATAAAAAATTTGTTGATCTTAAATTATCAATGAGCAATGAACTATCTACTTTAGAACAAAAAATTCTTGATGAATATTCTAAATTCAAAAATTTACAACAAGCTATTGAAATAGAAACAAATAATTTAGAAGAGTTCTATGAAATCAAGAAAAATGCTGACACATTAGCAGCTTTAATTTTAGCTCAAAAAGAATATAGAGCTAAATTTGAAATTGAAAAACAAGAATTAGAAAAAGAACGCGAGAGAGACACAGAAGAGTATCGCTATAATCTTCAACTAGAGCGTAGAAAAGAAAATGATGAATATGAAGAAAAGAAAATTGAATTAGAAAAAGCGCTAAAAGAAAAAAAAGTATTATTTGAAAAAACAATTTCTGAAAGACAAAATATTTTAGATGCAAAAGAAGAAGAATTTAATGAATTAAGAGAAAAAGTAGCTAAATTTGAATCTATCTTAGAAGAAGCCATCAAAAAAACAGAAAAAGAGACTCGAGAAGCTATTGAAACTAAATATAAATATCAGATAGATCTTAACAATAAAGAAATTGAAGGCGAAAGAAAACTTAATCAACAAGTTGTTGCTTCACTCAAAGATAAAATTAAAGAGCAAGATACTTTCATTATCGAATTAAGTCAAAGAGCTAATGATTCAACCAAACAAGTTCAATCTATCGCATTAAAAGCTTTAGAAGGCTCTTCATACAGAACAGCTAATTTCGAAAATCGCAAAAACAACATTCAATCTAATGATTTATAAAAGAGGATTTCATGGAAATAAAAAAACAAACTGATAAAGGTATAATAAAAGAAAAAGAATGTAAATTATGCAAAAAATATGATACTGAAGGTATAGTTGAAGAATTAGTTAGGTTAGATGCTATGGAAGAAATAAAAAAAATTAAAGATTCAAAGCCTACTCGTCAAATTAAATATTCTGGGACTAAATCAACTTGAATCTGAGAATAATCCTGGATATCTAGATGGATTCAAATTAAATAGCTGGTTCAATGAAAATGTTTCAAATTTTCCAGATGAATTCCAATGGCTTATGGATTTGTATAAATCATGGGATGAGATTGAATTTTAGAAATATTTATGAAAAAAATAATTTTAAGCTTATTCTATTTTTTTAATTGCAACTCAATAAATCCTAATACAGATATAATTAAATTGGGCATGAACGCAGGCCATTTCAGCAATCGCACAGACAAAATTGATACTTTAGTTATGCATTATACCGTCTCTAATATGGCCAGAACATTAATGCATTTTTTTGGAGATCAAGGTGTTGTATCAGCTAACTACATTATTAGTGAGGATGGCTATATATTCAAAAATATAAAGAAAAAATTTGCTGCACATCATGCTGGAATTTCATATTGGAATGGAAAATCCAAAATAAATGCCAACTCTTTGGGCATAGAACATGTTAATCCTGGATACAAAGTATATGATGATCAGCCCAGCGGAATTAGAGTTAAAGGTTCTGATAAAGAATGGTATCCATTTACAGAAGAAGAAATCTACTCAAGCATTCAGTTGAGTAAGCATTTAATAGAAAAGTTTAATATTATACCCGAAAATATTGTTGGGCATAGCGATATTGCGCCCAAAAGAAAAGAAGATCCAGGGCCATTATTTCCATGGAAAAAGTTTGCTGAAAATGATATTGGCGCATGGCCAAATTTCGAAACAAGTTGGCGTCTAGATTGCTTCAAAGATGCGATTCAAAAAAATAATTTAGAAAAATGGTTAACAGAACATTTACATATTTGGGGTTACAAATTACCTGATGAACAAACATCGGCTGAAGATATAATTAGATCTTTTCAGATGCATTTTAGACAAGATGATATTTCAGGAATAGCTGATTTAGAAACCGCGGCAATTTTAAACGCATTAATATGTAATTACAAATGCATAAATAATAAATGTCCCTGCACGACCCTAAAATAGTCCTAAAAATTCTTATTCATTTAAGCTTTTCAAGTTTTTGTTTCATAAATTTAATTTCTGACTGTTGAGCAGATATAATATCTCTACATAAAGCCTTTACTTCTGGATCTTCTAATGAAGCTTTTTCGCACATCAAAATAGCAGCGGCATGATGTGGAATCATTGATTTCAGAAATTCTCTATCAAATATCGCTGTCTGTTTCCTAACAAAAATTATAATTAAAATTAATGCGATTAGATTTACAGTGATAATTAAAATATTGATTTTTTTGTTATTATACATACGATTCATAACTAACAATTCAATAACTACCATAGGAATCGTCATTAATCCTGCCATGTATAGTTGGTTTAAATTTGAATATACATTAGCAAAACTATCAACCATTATATACATCAATATGTACATTGAAATAAATGATAATAACGACATTATTATAAGATTAAGATACTTCATACACTCCTTCATTATATAGAACTAAGCTCATTAATTCTAATCGCTAAATCTAGTTTAGCTAACTTTTCTTCATAATCAGAAAAACCCAAATCTTTAAAAATGTTTCCTGAGCCTTTAATATATTTTGTTTTCTTTTTTCATTTAATAGTTAAGTCAAAAATAAGAATAAATACAAAACTGCAGACACTGTTGTCAGAAATTAACTAACTGCTTCAAAATCTTTTTTCTCTAAACGCTCTACCCGATCCTGATTTTAAATATTTCTCAAAATCAATTGCTTTTTTCTTATCATTGAAACCAACAAAAGTAAATCTATAATCTCGAAATAGTCTTTGAGAAATGACTGGTGCGCCAGGCATAGCCTACTTACAGGCAACTTACATAACTTGAAAATAACTATGCGAAGGCTGCCCTACTACGCTGACCAGACTTCGCCAAGGCTACGTCGGTCAAGAAGCTACGAAGGGCATACTTCGCTATATTCCTGCTATGGCCTGCCATTCATTTGCTGCGCAAATGAATGGTGCCACTTAATATACATGTTTAGAGATAAAACTCTACCAATTGAAATTAGATTAGGGCATATACAAACGGTATTTTCATCATTTAAGATTGAAGTGTAATTTAATTTTTTCGCAATGAAAATTAAGTGGATTTTATGCATACTTATATAAAAACAAAAGAAAGCAAATGCTTTCTATTTGTAAACATCATATAATGCGGGACCAACTAATGCTTGAACTTGTCTATATGAAGAAAGATCTTTTTCAGAATCAATTTTGCTCTCTATTAAACTTTGAGCTTCACCAATTTTATCACTATCATAACGTCTCTTTAAAGATTGGTTAAGTTCACTTTCTACCAATAATTGATAACTATATTTTTTTAAAGCGTCTTTTTTAGGCTTAGGAAAGTTAAATACTGCAAATCTGCTTTTAAGATGCTCATCATTAATATCGCTATTACTTGCCACAAATATTAACATTGGCGGAACATCCAATTCTATTGCTGTGCCATCTATATTTGTTCCCAAATATTGAGTTGAAATACGTGATTGATCGCCATTAAAAACAATTTTGGAATCACTTGCCATCTGGTTTAGCCAAGTAGCTTCATCCATAAACACAATTGTTCCATGTTTTTGTTGTTGCAATTGGTTACGAAGAATTCTTAATAATATTCCTGGAATTGAATCTGTGCCTGCTAACTCTTCTGACTTTTTAATAACAACATCTTCAAAATGAATACTATTTGGAATCAATTCTTCTATCCATTCTGATAACTTACGCACAAAATGCGTTTTTCCTATTCCACCAGCTCCATATAAATATTGATATTTTGGCAATCGCCCTTTATCAAAAATCAACTTATTAACAAAATCATAAATGCTAGCTTTCAACAATCTTAATTCTTCAGAATCCATTTTTATATCGTATTCTGAAAAGAAATTATCTATTCTTTTTTCGAGCTCGACCATAACTATATCTATATCTAGTTTAGGAAGCTCTTTCTTAGGTTTATATAAAGTAAGACCTAGCGCAAATTCAACAAATTTTGTAGCCGGATACGCTTGATAATTATTATATTTAGCTGTTATAAATTTTTCAGTTATTTTCGGCCATAATCTTCTTGGAATAAAACATCTATTAACAGCATAAAATTCTTCTAGCTTATCTAAAGGCATAGATGGCGGATACATTAATGCTAAACCTGAACGCACAACATTTGTCATCTGATAGACAGAATTTGTAACAGCACCATAAATACTAAAACTTCCACCCAGGGAATCTGTACCAGCTAAAGAAGTTGTCCCATATGCAATAAGCGCTCCTAATCCAATGTGAATCAGCGCTTCTCTTCCTGGAGCTGCCAATACCCATCTTCTTTCAGATCTTAATCTTGCTAAACAAGCTTTCTGAAATTTCGAAAGCTCATCTTTATATGTTTTGTATGGTTTTGTGCAACCTGATGCTACAGAAAGCATACGAGAGACTTCAGCTGCTCTTTGTAAAGCAGGAACACAGATTCTTACCTCTCCGCATCCATTAGATTCTGTATAACTTACCAATTGGTCTTTTGGCTCTCCCAAAACATTTTCATAACAACCTAAATATCGCATAAGTTGTGGAAATTTTTTATAAATAACCTGTTGATCAAAAACTCTATCATAATTTATCTGCCACGAATTACCGCCTCCAGACTCTGCTGAAAATAGTGGCGCTGCAATTAGTAGAATTGCTATAATTTTTACTATTTTTTTCATATTTCACTCCATAATGCTCTGGATACTTATATTACTAATGCACGCTGCATAGCTTGAATGTTACAGGCTGAAAATATTTCTGATACAAATAGAAACTTTTTCGCAAACCTCCAAGTTAAAATATATTATTATTAGAATTATTATACATTAAATGAAAAAGAGCGCAAATGCTACAATAGAGACGGTTTTTCATCATTTAAAATTGAAGTATAATTTCACTAATTTTAAAAATTATTGGCATAACTGCTCCAATCTGCAGAAATAATGCTATTTTTGGGATGATTTATTTGAAATAAGCTATTTTATAAGCACTTGTGCTGCTTTTTGCTTGATATATAATTATTCTAATAATTGTTTTAACATAGGATTCTCAATGCAAAAATTATTACCTCTGTAGGCTTAGAACCTATAGATGATTATATAAAAAGCTTAAAAGAGGTTTTGAAATTAAAATAAATAAAAGAATATTAGCATGATTATCAAAAAGTCTTTCTACTTCATTCGTCATGGGGAAACAGCATGGAATGCTGAACGCAAACTACAAGGACAAACAGATATTCCTTTAAACGAAGCTGGTATGCAGCAAGCTGCTTCTTTACAAGCACTTGTGAGCAAATTATCAGTAGATAAAATTTTTCATAGTCCTCTTAAACGTGCTGCGCAAACAGCTGAAATAGCTTGCATTGGGCTTACCTGTCCTAAGATTGCAGTTGATGAACTAAAAGAATGTTATTATGGCAGTTTAGAAGGGAAACCATCGACTGGACGTTCATCAGAAAGAATTAAACAAAAAGATTATGATGGCGAAAGCTATGAAAGTTATTCTGCACGTATTATTAAAGGAGTTAACTATGTATTATCACAGGAAGGCAACCCTTTAATTGTTGGCCACGGCGGTAATTTTGATATGCTTACCTGTATTATGAATATACCATATGTAAATATCAAAAATTGTACATTGCTTCTTTTTATAGCACCAACAGATGCTAAACCACAATGGACTATCGCTGAAATAACCGATTGATTGAAAAATTATGAACCCATTAGAAGTTAGTAATTTATCCAAAATATTTTCATCTAGAAAGTGGACTTTATTTGGCTCAAAACAGGAATTTAAAGCAGTTGATAATATCTCTTTCACTTTGAAAAAGGGTGAAATTCTAGGATTTTTAGGGCCAAATGGAGCAGGTAAAACAACAACGATTCAGATGTTATTAGGAATTTTGAATCCATCTCATGGCAAAATTAACTATTTCGGAAAAAATTTCTTCAAAAATCGTGTTGAAAGTTTAAGAAAAGTAACATTTGCAAGTAGCTATATTAAACTTCCGAGCAAACTTAAAGTTTGGGAAAACTTAGATATATCAGGAAGATTGTATAATGTTTCTAATCCAGAAAGATCAAAAAGAATTGAAGAGTTGTTAAAATTTTTTGATATCTGGAGTTTGCGTGATAGGCTATGCGGGGCCTTATCCGCAGGACAAATAACACGCGTGATGCTTGTTAAAGCATTTCTTCCAAAGCCTGAAATTATTCTACTTGATGAGCCAACAGCATCTTTAGATCCTGATATTGCACAGGAAGTTAGAGAATTTATTTTGAAACAGAAAAAAGAGTTTGGCGTATCTATTCTTTTTACTTCACATAATATGGATGAAGTTACACAGGTATGCGATAGAGTTCTAGTTTTAAAGAGTGGAAAAATAGTTGCAGATGATTCCCCATTGGCATTGGCAGCAACAATTTCAAAAGCTCATGTGCATCTTATAATTAGTACTGGTATAGAAAATGCTATTCAGTATGCACAAAAAAATAATTTGTCTTATAAGAAAATATGCTTGCCCGCTCCCTCGACTACGCTCGGGAGAAACTCCGCTGAAGGCGAAGGCTGGGAATTTTCGTTTGAGATTAACGAAACTGATGTGGGATTAACACTTGTTGCATTAGCCAATCTTGGCGTTGTATATACTAGTGTTTCTATAGACAAGCCTAATCTTGAAGATTACTTTTTAACTGTATCTAAAAATAAATAGGATAAATATGAGCTTTCTACCTATTTCGGCAATTGTATTGCGACACATTTGGTTAATAAAAAATTATATGAATAGGCTTCTATTTGTTTTTTACTGGCCATTTTTAGATATTTTAATCTGGGGATTTTTTGGCAAATGGGTTCAGACTCTTCAGAATAACAGTAATTTTGAAATGAATTTATTGTTATCGATTTTATTGTGGACAGTATGTGCTAGGTTAGGAATGGAGATTTTTAATGCTTTATTAGAAGAACTTTGGTCTTACAATATTGTTAATATTTTTGCATCTCCAATAACATTGTTTCAATGGCTTATAGGCGTTTTATTATTTGTAACTATATTATCTATAGTAGTGATTTTTTATCTTGTAATAGTGATAAAGCTATTTTATACAGTTTCAGTTTTAGCATTGCTTAAGAATTTTATTATTTTTGCGCCACTATTATTTTTGTCTGGTATTAGTATTGGATTTCTAATTTTATCTATAATCATATATTTTGGAATGCGTGCTAATGAAATAGCTTTTGTTATTATCTGGTCATTCATGCCATTTTCAGGCGTCTTTTACCCTATAGAAAATCTACCTAATTGGGCCCAAAAAATAAGTTATTATATACCAATGTCATATATTTTTACGGCTATGCGTGAATACATATTAGATGGCATAAACCCATTATCTAATCTAGTAAAAAGTGGAATTTTAACTCTTGTTTATGGAACTCTGTTTTTAGCACTTTTCTTTTATATGTTTAATAAAAGTAAAAATAAAGGTTTAACAAGATTAACAGATTAAATAAATATACTTTTCTCTAGCTTACTGACGCTTTAAAATCATCATCTGGAACAATATACCCATCACCATTTACTGCTAGTCCACCAGTAACAATATAAGTTTTATTTGTTTTAAAATTAATTGGCGGTGTGTAATATCTCGACTTTAAGTATGTATGAAATTCACGACCCCCTCTAAATTTTATTGCTTCAAAGCGTATTTGCTGATTTGAGATGTTAATGAATTTAGTACATATATAACCACCACCAGGAGCTGGTATACTTGTATAATCAGGGAAGCTAATTGATTTTTTTGTTTTTGGTTCAATTTTTACTTTTACATAGTCATCGCCCACTTTTCTCATAAGAAAAGTAAACTGTTTGCTTAAACGCGTTCCCTTATATGTACCGTATTCCGAAGCAGGAACCTGTGAACATCCACCAATAGGTCCTGAATCGAGCCATGCATCCAGCTTCTCTAACTCAATTTCTAGTTCCAAATCAGACCGATTATCTACTATGAAATCAATATTAGCCTCTAAAGCATTAGTAACTAATACGAATAATAAAATTTGATTCTTCATGAGAGATCTCCATTTTTAAATTCAATTAGATTATATATTCCCAAAACTTAGAAATTCAATATTTTTCTATATTTTAATCAGAAAGTGTTTAAAATAGCCGCCAAATCAGACTTGTTCTTAACAATCAATATACTTTTATAGTTATACTTTTCTAATAAATCTTTAATTCTAGCTCTCTGTTTAGCATCAAAGTGCCATATAAATTTAAGAAACTTTAAATCGGGAATTCTTTCCGGACAACCGGGAGCACTAGAATCTCGTATATTACCAAATCCCAAAATAGCTCTCTTTAACACTCTAAACAAACAGAGATATCGAGAAAAATCCAAAAAAATTATAATATCAGCTCTCTTTATCCTATATTCTAAAATTCTCGTGTTCATCCCTTCAATAATCCATTTAAGCTGATCACACAAATCATTATGAATTAGCTCAAACTCAGAATAATTTGGTTCTTGCCATCCAGGCTTCCAAAAATACTTATCAAGATGATATAGCGGCAAACACAACTTCTGGGACAATTTTTTAGCGAATGTGGATTTACCCGACCCAGCATTGCCTATTATAACAATTTTCATCAACATTCACTTTATCATCAAATAAGTACATAATATTATTATAGAAACAAAATGCTATTTCCAAAACAGGAAAAAACACTATGAAAATATTCTTGCACCCCATATTTATTTTATCAATATTATCTATTAATTATATGTCTGCTGCAGACTCTGCAGTGCAGGAAATAGTTTTTCAAGAAGAAGCGGCGATAAAATCTGAAAGATTGGTTAAAACTATACATGAACTTTATGATAAAGTTGTTATAACTGCAAAAAGCTCTTCTTTAACAGGTTCTTCTGATGTTTCAGATATAAATGCAGTTACCCAGGCATTTTTAGATAAAGAAATCGAAAACATTTATGAACATCCAGCATTTTCTAATGTTAACAGCGTAAGAGCATATTCTGACAAATTGTTAGATAAAAAATCTGTTTCTATCGCTAATCAAATTGTTTGGATGCAATGCGTCAAATCATTAACTTCAATTTTAGAGCAATTAGGTGAAATTCCATTCTCTAGTGAAAGTAATAAACAAGCAGTCTTGCAAGATATTTCAACCGTATTGCAAATTGGCCAAGAAATAATTGATTTTATTGAACGCATTAATAGTGAAGAATATTTATCTAAGTTAATTGAAGAATGTAAAACTTCTTTACTTAGATTGCAGGTTATTGCAAATAGATTTTTTGACACAAAATTTAGTGAATCTTTAAAAAAAGAAATCACCGAAAGAATTAGTCGTATTGTAGATGAAGATATTGCAATAATGAATAGTCTTCCAGGAATATCATTTTCAGAATTATCATCTCAAGTTAATACCTTTTGGCCGCAAGTTACAGGCAATTCGGCCTTACGCGAAGATTGTGGACGCAGTGGTACTTGGAGTATGAATTATCATGGCAGCATGTTCTGGTTTCTTCTTGCTTCATGTGGTAGAGCTCATGAAGCATGCCCTGAAATGCGTGAACTAGTAACCAAGCAACAAAATAGTGTAGTATCTCAAAGACAGCAAGAATATGCTCAATTTAGGTCAGCATGCATAGGACAATTGCAGGCAATTAAAGTTGGCCGTATTTCTTTATTAAGCGGCCCAATTAATGATTTAAACTTTCCATTCCTAACTAGTCCTTTAATATATCCAGCTGGAAATCTTGCATCTAATCAATTAATTTTATTTGATTTGCGTAATATAATACAAGTTGATCCTCTATTTATTCGAGCTGAATTTTTAGGATTAGGAAGAATTCGTTGTGAATATGAAATCAGCGGCGGCAACTTCTACTTGCGTGTTTATTTTATTCAAGGTGATCAAAAACAGTTAATAAAAGAACGTTATGTGCCATATGATGCAATTAGCACGTCAAATGAACAAATTTTCAATTTCTTTTATGGCGGTAGATATTGCAAAATGCAAGATAGAATTTCATTACATTGGCGAGCAACTGGTTCAGAATTACAAGCTGAATGTGGAATTCCTCATATGTTATATCCACCAATAAATCCATATGCGCCAGCATGCAATACTCTATATCAATTATTTGATGCACCTCAAAGCGCTGGGCATGTTACGCATCTTACAGGACATGTTAATGCAAGATTGCACAAAAAAAGATTAGAAGCGAATGAATTATTTTTACAAACAGCAGAATCTCCAGCAGAATCTGATACTACAAGAACATTATCTCAATTAGATATAAATTATAAAATACTTGAAGCTTCCGCGGTATTAGGCCATCAAGAAAATTTTATGACTGAACCAAGCTGCGCTATTTTCAGAAATAGAGATTTACTAAAAAATAGAGCAAACATTATTGCCTATTTAAAAAGATACGATGGCATGACTGCAGATTATTTGCAAGTTGCACCAACAATAGATGCATTAGAGACTACAAAACACGCATTAATTCCATACAAACCTGAATTGCCACAACTAAGACAGCTGATATTACATTTAAATTTAGCCTTACATGCAGCTAGAGAAATTCCAGTTTCAAGACCAATTTCATCAACTGAATTTCTTTATGGGCAGATAAAAGAATTAAGAGAAAGACAGCATGAATTAGAAAATTCAGTTTCTACAATGAGATCTGAAATAAATGATAACTTTGCTCAAATAAAAGCTTTATTAGAAAGACGATAATGAAAAAATATCTATTTATATTTATATTCAGCTTTCTAACTGCAAGTGATAATGAAACTTTTTTAGATGAAGTTTCCAGGAAAATTGCTCTAAGATCATTCTCTAAATTGCCCGCAGATAAATTAAGCCAATCTTCTATTAAAATTGCATCTAGATTTGAAAAAAAACTGGATAGTGTTCATGATAATCCCAGCGCTTTTCGTGACGCATTTGTAGAATCTGTAATTGAAGTCGGTTTATTAGCAACGGCAGCAAAAGCACATCCTTTAGCTGGTGCTGCACTATTTACAAGTGAAATTTTAGATACAGGATCAAAACATTTTGAAGATACAAGAATGCCAATGACCGATCATGAAAGATACGTTGTTGCAAGTTCATTAGCAGATAGAGCCTTTGATTCAATTGTTCCACATCCAGAATCAACGCCAAGAATGGTAATGCTTGAAGCTCAAGAAACAGCGTCTCAAGCTTTAAAATTTACATCGGCACCTGCAAAGTTGATACATGCTGTATCTAGATATTCAAGAGAAATTATCGCCGCTGAACTAGATAGATTAGAAATAACAGACGAAAATGTTTATAGAGCTGCGCAACAAGTTCATAAGATATTTCAACGAGCACCAGAAGAAATTAAAGGAATTTATCATAATTGGCTAGATGATAAACCAGTTGCAGTAAGCGAAACCAAACCTGCTAGATTAGAAGAGAATAAATTTACTCTAAATAGTGAACAGACTAGACAATTTGTTAATCAAATGTTTATAGAGCATACGCGTGATGTAGAATCAATTTTTAGTAGGATTAATACGCGAGCTAGAAGAGTTGAATTTAAACAGGACGCTCAAGCAATTTATCATGAAGCAAAGCTTGTAGGTTCAACAATTAATGATAGCTTTACAGGATTGCAATGCATTGCACAACTTGCAGGCTCAAAAGACGCTGCAAAAATTGGCGCTTTTGGAAATGCAGCTGGAGCAATAGCTACCAACATGTGCTTAATGTCTCTTTCGTCAGCGCAGCTTTCTGCTATGCGTATGTCAATAATTCACCCATATGTTGGTATAGCATCAGCAATTTGTAGTTTAGTTAGTTTGTTTGATTCCAGTGATGATGACGGTCTTAATGAAACATTTTCTGCAATTTCAAGGCAATTAGAAGTTTTTTATGATCATGTTATGAAACGCTTTGATTTTCTTGAACAGATGCTAGATGAACACCATCGCAAGGTTATGTTTGCTTTTTTCAAACTGTATCAACATCAAGAAGATATAAAAAAGCAGATAGTGGAAATGAGACAAGAAATAAGCGATAATCAAATTAGAATTCAACGAGCATTAACATTTATGGAAAGTAGTGCTTCACATAAACATCAATCTGTAATGGGTCAATTTGCAGATTTAAGATTAGAGAAAATTAATAAACTTGTTTCTGATATTGATTTTGATATAAGACGTGGCGCTTTAACAATTAATAGAGGCTGAATATGAAAACTAAAATCGCATTTTGTATTTTTATGCTTAATATAAAGATCTTGGCTATGGAATCGAGCCCTGAAATAGAAAAAATATTACAAAGAGTTCGTTATCATCTAGAAAAAGATAATAGTGTTGTTAAAAAAATTATCATTCAAAGACAATTAGATGAATGGGATGAACAAGAGCTTGGGTTTAATAGATTAAAACAGGCAATAAGAGATAATCCTGAAATTCTAAAAAAACTTTATGAAAAGCCAAAATAAATTTAATGAAAAGCTGCAATTTCTGAAGGCATCTCAATTAATTGATAAATTCTTAAAAAACAACAATTCAAAATATGATTCATGTCTAAATAATCCTGAAGCTCTAGGTGGACAGGCAACGAGTGCATTAATAGATTTTGTTGAAAATTTAAATTGCAATTTAAAATAAAGCATATATAATTGATCTTCAGTTTTATCAAAAACTCTTCAATTAAGGAACTATAATGAACGATATCAAAATAATCAGGCTAGCCAGCTTGAACACCCCTGAATGGGTTCGTTGTTCATATGTAGTTCTGTCTAAATGTAACTAACTACATTTTCACGAACCATTATCCAAAAGTTAAAGTAGACAATTTTTTGTAAAAAAGAGGTTAGTTATGAGAAGAAGACCACCTGTTAAAGTTATATTAAGCATAGAAGAATTGAATCGTTTTTCTATGTTTTACGAAGTTTTAATAAAAGTTGAAAAAAGGCTCCAGGCCAAGTCAGACAAGTTTGCTAAAACTTCAAAGAAAGCGAAAAGACGAATAAAAGAACGGGATAGTAGCTCCTCAAAATGGAGCACTATCCATTTTTATTTAGAAGATTTATATGTTAAAATTTTGGATATGATCTTAGGGCTATTATATGATCGACACCATAGTTTTAACATTAAAAGCGAAAGAGTTTCAGGTTACTAATCCTGAATTATTTAGGCCTAATGCAAATCTAATTTTAAATAGTAAATCAATTGGCTTAATTGCGAAACAGAATCCAACAAAAAAAGAATTAAAACATGGAATTTATAAACCACATTTAACTATTTCTAAAAGATTAAATAGTTTAAAATTTCATGAACCAATGTTAAAAATAGAATTATCATTACCAAAATTAATTTTTGGTAATAATTTTGAAGAATTAAGATATAAAGATTTTAATTCTATATTAAATAAGCTTGTTTATATTTTATATGACATGGGAATTAAAACTTCCTATGAGATTCTTTCTAATGCTCAGGTTTCTTCGATTCACTATTCAAAAAACTTTGTATTCACTGATGGCACAATCCCATATCACTATATAAATAAAATAAGAGAAGCTAATTTAAAATTATCTTTAGATGTTAATCAAACTGATTATAGAAATGCTGGACACAGTTTTAAATGGCATTGTAATTCTTATGAAATTGTTTTTTATGACAAAATTAAAGATCTAGAAAAAGCTAAGCAGAGTAGTAAACGTGCTATTGAAAAAGATAGCTTGATTCAATTAGATTTATTTAAGAAATTATATAAGCTAAGCAAACTTGAAGTTTTAAGAATGGAAGTTCGTTTAACTAAAAAAGATAAAATAAAACAGCTTTTTAAAAAGTTAAATATAAAATCTAATTTAACTTTTAGAAAGCTATTTAAACCTGCACTATCAAAGAAAATTCTCTTGCACTATTTTGATGAAATTGAAAAGAGAAGAATAAGCCTAATAGATTTTCAACCTGAAAGTGATAAAGAATTATTAGCTAATCTAATTGTTAATAATTCAGAATTAAAATTTAGGAAGATCTTGCAGATACTAGGATTTAAAAGAGCATTATCTTTTACAAATATTAGAGAATTAAGAAATATGTTTTCTAGTTATAATATAAAAGGATGGAATAAGTTTCTTTCTGATATAAACAAAATTAAACTAGATTCAAAGAATAATTCTCTTAAAGAATTAAGACACTACCTAGAAGAATTTAAGCCAGTTAAACTTTAATGTTTAATTTTATTTGATTGAACGGCTAATTCTAAATTTAATGCATTTAAAACTGATTTTATACTTGTAAGTTTTGGATTACCCTTTTTAGATAATATTCTATAAAGATTCTCTCTATTAAGCTGAGATTTTTTTGCCAGTTTTGAAATATTACCACCTTGCGCTTCAAGCACATTTTTTAACGCAAGTAAAAATACACGTTCATCTTCATCCATTAATGCTGCATTTAAATATGCAACTGCCTCTTCTGGGTCTTTCAAGCACTCAATTAATTCTTCTTGATAATCAATAAAATTTTTACTCATTTTTATCCTTACAATTTTGCCAATACTCTTTTGCTTTTTCTATATCACGCTTTTGGCTTCTTTTATCCCCACCTACTAGTAAAATTATAATAGATCTTCCCTGCTTTCCAAAATAAATTCTATATCCAGAACCAAAGTCTATTCTAAGCTCATAAACACCATCTTTGAGAGATTTAACATCTCCAAAATTACCCAATCTAACACGCTCTAGTCTCGTTCTAACTACACCTCTAGCTTTTGAATCGAGATTATCACGCCAAATTATAAAAGGGGATTTCTCTGTTTTAGTCTTATATATTTTTATCTCTATCATATTTATATTGTAGCGCAAAAGCTACATAAGTACAATAGTTAAAATTAGAAATCTATATAAACTTATTTATAAAGCAAAATTCAGATTATTTGTAATGAAAGATTATTCATGAAAGCCATATTAATTGCACGTGTAAGCACAGAAGAGCAAAAAGAAGCTGGAAACTCTTTACCAGCGCAAATAGCAAGACTTGAAAGATATTGTCAAAGCAAAAATTTTCAGGTTTTAAAAACATTTAGTTTTGATGAAAGTGCATACAAAAATAACAGAGTTGAATTTGATCAAATTCTAGAATTTATTTTAAATCAAAATGAAAAATTGGCTGTATGTTGCGATAAAGTTGATAGATTATCAAGAAATATGTTTGATCAACGGATTAGTATGCTTTATGAAAAATCTTTAAAAGATGAAATAGAATTACATTTTACTTCTGAAGGTCAAGTTATAAATAGCCAAATTTCTGCTGTAGAAAAGTTTCAATTTGGGATCAGTTTAGGTCTAGCAAAATATTTCTCAGATGCTGTGAGTGACAATGTTAAAAGAGCTTTAGAACAAAAATTAAAAAAAGGAGAATGGCCCCAGAAAGCTCCATATGGCTACAGAAACATTAAGCATCCTGATGGAATAAAAGATATCATAATCAATGAATATGAAGCTGCAATAATAAAAAAAACTTTCGAATTGTATGCAACAGGTGCTTATTCAATGGATCTCTTATGCGCCAAGATAAACAAAGATTTTAATTTAAGCTGGTCAAAGGGATATATTGATCATGTACTAAAATATAAATTTTATCATGGCATAATGGAATGGAGTAACACAGAATATAAACATAAATATCCAACGATAATTTCAGAAACATTATTTAATCAAGTCCAAGAAGTTAAAGCTAATTACGCCAAAAAGAAATATAAATATGCAGGAAAACCTTATATCTATAGAGGCTTAATAAAATGTGCCGAATGTGGTTTGTCAGTTACGCCGGAACAACATAAGGGTTTTGTATATTATCATTGCACACAATACAATGGCAAACATGATGCAAAATGGTTAAGAGAAGAAGAGGTCACAAATCAGATTGAAAAAGTTTTTAAAAAGCTGATGGTGCCTGAAGATATCCTAAATCAGATTTATGAAACTTTAGAAAATACTCATAAAGACAAAATGGATTTTCAAATAAAACACAATCAAGAACTAACAAAAAGACATCAAGAAATTACTTTAATGCTCGATAATCTTTATATGGATAAACTTAAAGGGAGAATTACTGACAACGAATATGACAGATTTTACCAAAACCTACGCAACCAATTAACAGAAATTAATATCAAACTTAGCAATCTCCAAGAAGCTGACGATAACTACTATATCACCGCAAAATACATACTAAATCTAACTAAACAAGCTTTTGAATTATTTAAAAGTTCTGAAGTTGAAGAAAAAAGGCAGTTAATCAAACTCGTACTTCAGAACATAGAACTAAAAGATGAAAAGCTGCTATTTCAGGCCCAAAAACCCTTCAATTTACTACTAGATTGTTCTGAACGTCAAACCTGGTGCGCCTGGTAGGACTCGAACCTACAACCAACGGAGTCGAAGTCCGTTACTCTATCCAATTGAGCTACAGGCGCGTATAATTTTCAAAGTTAAGTTCATAGCGTCCCGCCCGCCGAAGCCTCCTTCGACTTGCTCTCGCTCGCTCAGGATGACTGTGCGTAGGCTGGGAGCTACAGGCGCGTATAATTTCAAGATTAAATTCATAGCGTCCTGTCCGTACGTCTACGCTGCTGTAGCAGCTACGCCGCACAGGCCTGCGCCTAAATTACGAGTGCGAAGCTTAAAATGGGGCTTATCTACTAAAATAACCTAAAAATTCTTTATTTCCAGAGCTTCCTGTAATGGGTGATTCAATTACACCTTCACATTTAAAGCCATATTGCTTTATCCCAGAGACAACTTTTTCTATGACCGCATTATGAACGCGCTCGTCTTTTACAATACCACCGCGTGAAACGTCACCCTTTTCAGCTTCAAATTGCGGCTTAATAAGAACCACTAATTTTGCATGATCTTTTAGCAAATTAGATACAGCGTCCATAACTTTTAAAACAGATATAAATGATAAATCTAATGTCGCAATATCAACTTTTTCTGATAATTTATCTAAATTTCTAAGATTAGTACGCTCTAGAATTTCAACTTTTGGATTATTAGCTACTTTCTCATGAACTTGTCCATAGCCAACATCAACGCCATAAATTTTCTTTATATCACGCTGTAACAAACAATCAGAAAAACCGCCAGTTGAAATTCCTGCATCTAACGCAACAAGATCTTTCACATCTATATTAAAATGATCTAATGCTTTCTCTAATTTAAATCCAGCACGACTAACATATTTTGGCTCAGAAATATCTACATCTATTTTTGCATCATCTTTAACTTGCACGCCAGGCTTAGTAACAGTTTTACCATCAACTAAAACTTTGCCCTGTACAATAAAACTAGAAATCTGATTTCTACTAAGATTTGGCAACTTTTCTTGAACTATTTGATCAAGTCTTTTTTTCATGATTCTTTAAATATTCCTCAATCATCTGTTTCATAAATGCTGAAATTGGGTAACGATAAAGTGATGACAATCTAGGCTCCTGCTGAACTATCGAATCAAAAGTACAAACAGTAAAGACATTTTGCATTGTCTTGATAGTTAGATAATTTGTATCTAAACTTTTTTGAACTGCATCGCGCAAATCATCTAAAGTTTTTATCTCTTTACCATTAATTTCACTGATTCTTGTTCCTGCAGTTATCATTCTAGTTCTATTTATTGGTGATCCTGGTAATACGTGTGTAACAACTACAAATGATTCTAATTGATTTTTGAAATTCTCATACATAATCAACTCTGGATCAGCCTGTAATAGTAGTGGCAACAAGTTTCTAGTGAATTCCATAAGAACCATTCCACCAACTATTTCAAAATCTATTTTTTCATAATCAGGATATTTGATACGTATCGGTGGCAACTCTGATTGTTCAAACTTAAAGTTAAATGTTAATTTTTTACCATCTCTATAAACTTCAAGAGAAACATCTTTTCCCATAGGCAAGTATGAAGTGTAATCTATTAGAGATAATTTATCTTCTTCGAAATAACGAATATCACCATAAATATCAATTTCATAACCATTAATTTTATAGATCATATCACCAGCTTTAAGACCAGCTTTATCTAAAATACTGCCCTTAAATAACGCTGTTACATATAAACCGCCTGGCAATGGATTACCAATATATTCTGTTAATGCTGGCGGATTACTTGTGTTGTAAAATACACCTAAAAATGGTCTTCTCATTAAAGCATTATGACCTTCACATTCAAACATATCTTTTAAGATAAGCTTTAATTCATTAACTGGAATAATATAACCTACATTTTGTGCTTGCGTTATGCCTGCCGCATTTATACCAACAACTTCACCACGCGCATTTACTGATGGCCCTCCGGAATTACCTGGATTTATTGGCGCGTCTATCTGAATATATTGTCCGTGGCCACTTAGTGCTTCTCTACCACTTACAATTCCTGTTGTACTCTTAAGACCTTGTTGTCCCAATGGAAATCCTAAGGTCATAACTTCAGCACCACGTTTTACTCTATTTGAATCTCCAAGCTTTAAAAATGGAATTTCACCAATTAGAGATTTAACTTTTTTCAATTCAGATTCTTTAATTTTTAAAAGTGCTAAGTCTCTATCTGGGTTGAAACATACAACTTCTACTTCAAATTGTTGTCTTCCAAGTGATGGAATTTGTATGTAGGCTACACTAATTTGATTTATAACGTGGGCATTTGTAATTATGTAACCTTTGTCATTAATAAAAAAGCCTGTTCCTGTTGCTTGACCTTGATTTGGAGTTTTATATGGTTCTAGCCAGTTAAATTCTGCAATTTGAGAAAATATCTGCACAACGGTATCTTTTAACTTAGATTGTAATTCACTCCAGGGATCTGTAATTTTTTCTACTATTCTTTCAACCTCTTTAGTTTCCTGTGATGATAAAAAATCATCTGGTGCTACACACTTTCCAATAGTTACAAGCTGTTTTTGCAAATCATTTTGTTTTTTATAAAGATTGTAAATTAAGCCGCTTGATGCAACAAAGATTACTGATAATACTGCTGAGGTTGCTACTAAAATTCTTTTGTCCATTAATTCTTCCTAAAAATGTTTGTTGATTCTATTTTAGTATACATTAATAAGATTGATTTGAAAAATTGGAAATTAGATTAAATCTAGGATATTCTGATAACAGAAAGTTAACATCTCGTCCCGATGTCATCCTGAATTTACTTGTCCGGCGTAGCTTTACGCGAAGCCTGGATTTCAGGATCTATTTTATCTATTGGATCCCGGATCAAAGTCCGGGATGACAGCGAGACGCTTACCAAACGGCGTTTTTATGAACGAAGTGTCATTAGACAAAATAGTATCACTCTGTAAAAGAAGAGGCTTCATCTACCAATCTGCCGAAATTTATGGCGGAATCAATGGTGTTTATGATTTTGGACACCTTGGTACGTTGATGAAGAAAAATATAAAAAATTACTGGACAAAAGCTATAACAAATTTTTCAGAAAATATTCTATTTCTAGATGGTGGTATTTTGGGATCAGAAGCAGTCTGGGTAGCTTCAGGTCACGTAGCAAACTTTCATGACCCAATGGTAGACTGTTTAAATTGCAAACATAGATTTAGAGCTGATGAAATCGATTTAAATAAACCATGTCCAAATTGTGGCAAAAAGTCTTGGACAGATGTTAGAGAATTTAATCTAATGTTCAAAACTTCAATTGGTGCTGCAACAGATAAATCTTCTATAGGTTATTTAAGACCTGAAACTGCACAATCAATTTTTATTAATTTTAAAAATATGATCTCAACTAATCGTGTAAAATTACCATTTGGTATTGCGCAAATTGGTAAAGCATTTAGAAATGAGATTACGCCAAAACAGTTTATTTTTAGATCAAGAGAATTTGAACAGATGGAACTTGAATGGTTCTGCAAAGCTGAAGATGCACAAAAATATTTTAAAGAGTGGCTGGAAGCTAGATTTGATTTCTATCTAAGTTTGGGAATAGATAAAGATAGATTAAGATTAAGGCCACATGCAAGTAATGAACTGGCTCACTATTCAACTTGTTGCTCTGATGTAGAATATGAATTTCCATTTGGCTGGAAAGAGCTAGAGGGGATCGCTCATAGAGGAAACTTTGATTTAACTCAGCATTCAAAACATTCTGGTAAAGAGCTTGCAATTAGAGATGAAGAAACTAACAGTAATATTGTTCCTGATGTTGTTGAATGTTCAGTTGGTGTTGATAGACTATTTTTGACTCTGATGTTTGATGCTTATCATGAAGAAGATATTGAAGGTGAAACGAGAGTTGTTCTAAAATTACATCCAAAAATTGCTCCGGTTAAAGCTGCATTTATGCCGTTAACTAATAAGCTTGATGATGCAACTTACAAATTATTTAAAGAGATTCAGAAAAAATTGGATTATGATATTCAGTATGATAAATCTGGCTCTATTGGAAAAAGATATAGAAGACAAGATGAAATTGGAACCCCATTATGTTTCACTTACGATTTTGAATCTGAAGCTGATAATTCTGTAACAGTAAGAAATAGAGACACTACTGAGCAACAGAGAATTAAGATAACGGATATTCCAAATTTTATTATAAATTATATAAATAATGGTTAAATCGATATATAGTTGGTTTCAAAAATCTAGCAGAGAATGGTATGGATCACCAATTCTTTGTTTTTTCTTTTTTATTGAATCAATTTTTTTTATTGTGCCCGTTGATCCATTATTAATTGTCTATTGTTGCGAACATAGAAAAAATTCACTTTTATTTGCTCTGTTGGCAACAATATCGTCTGTACTTGGTGGAATAGTTGCATATTTTATTGGATCACTTTTGTGGGATAGTGTTGGAATTATTATTATTAAACATTTTGCTTCTCTGGAATCTTTTGAAAATTTTGCTAACACCTACAAAAAATATGAAAGCTTGGCAGTATTAACTGCCGCGTTTACACCGTTGCCATATAAAGTTGTAACGCTTAGTGCAGGTTTCTTTAAATTACCATTTATGACTTTTGTGATATATTCTGTTATTGGAAGGGGCTTAAGGTTTTTTTCAATTGCCCTATTAATTACAATATTTGGTGACAATATTAAGAAGTTTATTGACCGATATTTTAATTTGTTGCTACTTTTGTTTATGCTTTTAGTTTTGGTTAGTTTCTTTTTATTAAAGTGAAACTCATCGTCTTAACTATGGATTCGACTCGCACTTTAGTGCTCGCTCACCATGACTGGATTCCCCGGTCACCCTTGAGCGAATGAAATGAGTCGAAGGGTGAGCACGACGTTAGAGGATAAAAAATAAATTATGATCAAAAAATTTTCAAGTAAGAATCCCGGTAGATTATTATTAGCGATAATTATACTAACAATAACAGTTGGTGTAATTCTATTATCTTTGCCAATTTCGCAAAATAGTCCGATACCATTTATAGATATTTTATTTACAACTACGTCTACTGCTACAGTAACAGGTTTATTAACTGTTCCTATAAAAAACTTTACGATTTTTGGTCAATTTATAATTTTCGTATTAATGCAACTTGGTGGACTCGGCCTGATGACAATGACATTATTATTAATATCATTTGTGATAAATATGGGACTTTCTACACAGTTAATTGCCGGACAAATTTTGGAAATTAATAAAATTAAACAGGTAAAAAGAATTTTCTTATTTATTCTTACATTAACTGCAATAGTTGAATTAATTGGTGCAATTTCTACATTTTTAATTATCTATAAAGATTATGAATTAAAAACTGCAATATTTTATTCTGCATTTCACTCTATTTCATCTTTCTGCAATGCCGGTATAACTCTATTTCCAAATGGAATAGCCTATTATAATCATAATTTAACTATGCTTATTATTACTTCAATGCTAATGCTTATTGGTAGCATCGGTTTCATTACTTGGTATGAAATTGCAAAATTTTTGCGCGCAAAATTTATAATAAAGAAATTTTTTTCTATTTCGTTACAGACTAAAATAGTAATATCATTTACAACAGTTTTGATAATTATTGGCGCAATTATTTTTTATACCTTAGAAGCAAATAATAGTTTATTAGGCTTTTCAACCTCAGAAAAAATAATAAATTCAATTTTCAGCGCAATATCTCTAAAAAGTACAGGATTTTTAACTGTAAATTTTGTTATTCTGCAATTAGCTACGATATTATATATATTTGTTTCTGGATTTATTGGTGCTGCACCAGGATCCACAGGAAGTGGTATAAAGGTAACTGTATTTGCAATTGCAAT